>Ga0302280_1000324_pt1 | contig 41670 bp, 43 predicted proteins | sample III_Fen_E1_1_FD_198771 | JGI IMG/M metagenome (GOLD analysis project Ga0302280, IMG submission 198771) | Peat permafrost microbial communities from Stordalen Mire near Abisko, Sweden - III_Fen_E1_1 | ecosystem: Environmental > Terrestrial > Soil > Wetlands > Permafrost | place: Sweden: Abisko... | reverse complement strand
CAAGTATCAATGAAACAGCAATTATGGCATAAAATGCTTTTGCTTCGTGAAACTTTTTATCAAGCCCCTGTTCCCATCCAAATGTTTCGGTGATGATATATGAAAGTGATCCGCTTAAAACCGGAATGGCCAGCAGGCCCGTGCCGATCACACCCAGCGCAAAAAGCAGGTAAGCCGATTTTCCTGCCAGCGGTTTCAGTGCCTGTGCAGCCTGCTCCACGGTGTCGATTTGATGTATGCCTCCTTTGAACAGCACCGTGCCAGCGGTGAGGATGATAAAGAACATCACCAGGTTGGAGAAAAGCATGCCGAAGTCAACATCCTGCTTCATATCGTTCAGCATCCTTTTTCTCACTACAAGTTCTTTTTTCCCCTGGTTCATTTTTTCCACTTCCATGGTCGCCTGCCAGAAAAAAAGATAAGGCGATATGGTAGTGCCAAGGATCGCTACAAGAAGGCTGATAAAGTCTTTGTTCAGGTGTATGGTCGGTATGATGGCTGCCTTCAGCACGGCAGCCCAATCTTGTTTGTACAAAAAAGGAACGATGAGATATACCAGCAACACAATGCAGAGATATTTCAGCACTGCGGCAATTTTTTTATAGGGAAGATAAATGAGCATCAGTAAAAGGAACAGCGTAAATGAAAAGCTGAACACGTTGGCATGCACTGAAGGAAACAATAAATTGCCCACTGCGCCCATGCCGGCAATATCTGCCCCGATGTTCATCACAATGGCCGGGAAACTGAACAGCAGCATCAGGTAAAGAACGGGCTTGCGATAATGTGTTTTGATGGTGCCGGTGAGGCCCTGCGATGTGACCATGCCGATCCTTGCACACATTTCCTGGATCGAAGCCATGAGCGGGAAGGTGATGAGCGCTGTCCACAATGTAGCAAGCCCATAAGCAGCGCCGGCCTGCGAGTAGGTGGCAATGCCTGATGGGTCATCATCGCTTGCCCCGGTCACAAGCCCCGGGCCAAGGAGTTTCCAGAAGCGGATGAATTTGTAGAACTTGAGTTTTTTATTATCCAATGTGCTGATCGTTTTTTCTTGCCCTTCAAAAACAAAACCAACATTAGCGAAAAGAACCGGATATAAAAAAAGTGTTATCAAGTTTGAGCCCGTACACCAATCAGATTGCTTTTTTGTTTTCTCAGAGGTCTGGTGCAGCCGGGTTCTCCCCACTAATCAATTAATAAAGTGAATAAAATACCCCACTGTGCTGGTCTCCGCTATTTCAGATCCATGATGCAAAAATGCTTTGTGCATGCTTTAAATTATTCGCCCTCTAAGAAGTTGTTTAAAAATATAATTTCAAATAACCATTGATACAGCTTTGTGTTCTTTGCGGGTCTTTGTGGTTAGATGCATTTTTACCGCAGGGAACTCAAAAATGTTACGCGAAGCCCGCACAGAAAGATGCCATTTTTAATTAGCTTCTAAATGATATTCTTTATTCAAAATGTCCAATAGGGAATTTTCTTCCTTCAGTATTTTTTTATACAACCCAAGAAGGTCATTGAGCAGGTAATCCATCGCATCTAATTTTTTGATGTAATTTGAATAAACGTTTTTGTCGTAAGTCTTTAAGGTTATTATAGCAGGTATATCATCGTCTGTAATTGAGCCATATTGAGCATTTGTCTTTTGGTACACCTTTGCTATCAATGCTCTCAGTGCCTGCCTCTTTATAATTCCAGATGTCGCAGTATCCATGGCATGTTCTGCTGCCAATGTAAACTGGCTATAGTTGACATAAATATTTACCAGTTCATTAAAGCTTATGATTTCTGCTTTGAGGGTTTCATTTTTCAGCAAATTAAAAGTGCCTGAACTCTTAAGTACTTCCAATGCTACCTGCGGAGGAGAATAGAAATTCCAATTGGTGGCATTAACAAGCGCTTTGGCTACTTTCTTTTCATTATCTTTTATTGGGAGCGAGGTTACATAAATTTCAGCAGAGTCTTCCCAGGCTTCATGCTCAGGCATATAGCGGTAAATAATAACGTTCAGGTTGGCTGTGTCTTTTTTTATCTCTTTATATAGCACATTTATAACTTCTCTTTCCTTTCTGTTTTCTACCAGATGTTCACGAAAGCTTTCTGCAAAAAATCCAAGCGTAACGGCAATGAATATCATAATGAACTCAAGAAAATATTCTTTCCATGGCTTTGTTTTATGATGCAGGTCGGGATGATGATGTATTTCCATATTTTCAGCTTCTTGTATTGGACTGGTGGCCTTAATGTATTCTTCAGATATAATCTCCAGTGAAGTATTTTCCGGTTGACTATTTGTCAGATTATCTGAATGTTCTTCATCTTTATTATCTGCCATTGATTTTTAGTTGATTGAGTTGTTTGGTTTTCGATCGCGTTACGAACAACGCCGGGAATCAGCGTCGCGCTGCAATCATTGCCATTTGCCCGCCAACGAAATAAAGATAATCAGAATTACTATTGCACAGAACTTGTTTGCCCGCTGCTAAGGCGGATGATTTTTTTTTGGTAAAATGCAATTGTCACTAACTCAAACTTAACGCCACTATGCCGCCAAGTATCAGCACACTTGCAATGAGCCTTCTTTTGCCATCTTCTTCATTGAACACGCTTGATCCCATAAATACACCCAGCAAAATGCTTGTTTCCCTTGCCGGCGCCACAACCGATAACGGTGCGAATTTCAATGCTTCCAATACCAGTATGTATGCAGCCGGGCTTAATAATGCAATGGCAATGATGCTCCATTTATGCACTTTTATTTCGCGTTTCAATTCATCTTTTTGCGTCAGCACGAAGGGCAAGAGCAAAACAGTGCTGAAAAGATTGGTAGCAAGTGTAAACACTAAAGGAGATAGGGCATATCTTTTTACGGCAACCGCGTCATTAAAACTGTACAGGGCAATGAACAATCCGGTAAGCAATCCCCACGTAATGCCTGTCATTATTTTGCTGTTGTTTTCTTTTTTGAAACTTAACCCGGTGATAATTAAAACACCTGCAATAATCAGCAGCAGGCCGGTTGCTGAACTTAGCTTTAATGGTTCATGCAGGAACACAACAGCAGCTATAAATGAAACCAGCGGTGCTGATCCCCGGGCAAGCGGGTACACCACGGATAGATCGGCGCTCCGGTAACCCTTTTGCAATACGATAAAATATCCGAGATGCAGCACTGCACTGCTTGAGCAAAACCATAGCAGAGGCAGTGAATAAATACCATGCTCATGGTTTGCCTGATAGAATAAAAAAGGCAAATACAAAATATTGCTGGCGACATACTGAAGCCAGATAAAAGGGGTTTTGCCTTTTGTTTTTTTTGCAAGCACATTCCATGAAGCATGAAGAACAGCAGCGGTGAGCACCAGGGCCAGAACGTATAAACTCATGTTGGTTTAAATATGAAATGCACTGTGTAATGTGGGTGCAAAATAATTATAATGTTGCAAGAATTTGTGTTTGGTTACCGCATGTAGCAGGCGGTAAAGTCTCTGCGGAGTCTCTGCGTTGATCGCTGCTATTTTAAATCCATAATGCGAAAGACTATGCTGATGCGAAGAAACATCTTAAAAATGCTCGTTGATTGCCATCGCTTTTGGTCTCGCCGTCATTCAAGCGCCTGCCTGACGGCAGTCAGGAAAGCGGGAATCCCATTCTTCATTTTTTGTGATTGAACCGACGGGAATATTGTGAGCGTGTGAGTAAACATCGGCAGCATGATTTTAAAAAATTGCATCTCTTGCTGCTCCAATAAGGACAGGGACACACTTTCAAGCCTGATAAGGCTTTGTCTTTTAGATACTATTCTATTTAAATTATAGAAAAATCGAATATAATTTTGAAAAGATATTTTAATAAAAAAGACCTTTATTAAAGGTCTTTTTTATTTGAACAAATGATTTAATAATAGCAATTACGGAATGAGCACATACAAATTTCCGTTGCCTACAACAGAAGAATTCCTTAATACTGAATATGGCAAATAGAATTCACCGTTATAACCCCATGGAGTGCCCCATGAGTTTTGAACGATAAAATAACCGCCACCCGTTGCGCTGGTAGAAGCTGTGCCATCATTCACATAACCGATCAAAGGAACAGCATGGCCGCCTAACAGTGACAATTTGGAATTCAAAACATAGGTAGTCACACCCTTTTTCGTTGAAGCAACAAGCGGATTGTATATATAGCTTGTTGTGTTCAGCCCTTCAAATATAGTGTAAGATGAGTTGTCATACACGCTGAAACCCATCAATACAGGGTAATTATTTGCAATAGCATCCTTCACATAATTTACTTCAACTGTATCGCCTGTGCCAGGGATGTTATAGTATCCATGAGTAGTGCTTCCAGTGCTGCTTGTAGTACCAGATTGTGCTGCAAGCCCAAAATTAGGAGCATTTGAAATGGCAGCAGCAGTTGGCGCAGTTTTGAACTGGGTTGAAGAAGAAGTGGCTATATTATAGCCTTCAGAGTTCAATGTAATGGGGTAAGGATACAGGTCCTCCGTGCATTCGCCTTTAAATGTATTGCCGCTCAGGGTAAGCGAAGTGCCAGTTCCCGTATTGTTGCTTAGGCCTTGAAGAGCCTCCCCGATATTGACCATGTTTGCGCCCGGGTCTGCTGTGATTTTGTCTTTTTCGATCACTACCCTTTCAACATAGTACAAAAACAGCGGGGCCAAAGAGCCATCTGTTCCAAAATAGCTGGTAGGGCTCACAAATTTTGTGTTAACAGCAGTTGATATACCATTTGCAACGGTAAGACTGGAAGCGTAGTTATTTATATTTGGAACACTAAGATTGTAGTGTACAATCTCATTTGCTTCTGTTCCACTAAAACCGGTGCATGCGCCAATCTGGCCCTGATCTCTTACAGCAGGAGTTGCTAATAAATAACTCGATGGCAAAGTGCCAGAGTAAGTCATGCCTAATTCTGAAGCCTTTGCTTTAAGAAGGTCTGGCGTAAAAACAGGCACATCTTTATACTGATCCGGTGTCATAGGGATTAATCCATACTTGTGGTGGATTATTGATGTTTCCCCGGCAGGAGTAGTTGTGCCTTTTAAATTTGTTTTGGCACAGCTAAAAAATAAAAAAGGCACAGAAACGAATAAAAAAGCAGTCTTTCGAAGTGTTTGGTACATATTATTTAATTTTTCATGAAAATATGCAAATATTTTAGATGAAAAAAAATAATGCAATATTTTTTTCAACAGTAAAAATACGATATATGTGGATAATTGATAATGAGTTTAATCTTTCACCTCCAAATTCCCGGTATATATGATATTGCATTTGCTATTTCACACTGCTATAGCAAGATTTTATTGAACAGTACTCAGCTCTTCATAAGCAGCCTGCAGCCCTCGTTCGATGCCATCTCCCTGCCATTCGGTAACACCCGGTATGGATTTTTCTTTCACCACATCGTCCTTTGATTTGCCTTCTTTTATTTGTTTGCCTACAAAGTCCAGCAATTTAGCGAGGTAATCCTGCATCGCCTTCAGGTCTTCTTTATTGCCTGTTACTTTTTCCGGATCGAATGCGTGGCCGAATATGAACAGAGTCTGGTTGTCAAAAGTGCCCATCGTTTTGTCAAGCACAGTGATCCAGCTTTTAATGGAAGCACCTGCGCTCCTGTCAACGAAAGCCCAACGGCGATTAAAGACTAGGTCGCCCATGTGCGCAATGTTGGCGTGCTGGAAATGAATGATGCTATCGCCATTGGTGTGGCCCGCTCCAAAATAATATGTTTTGATTTGTTCTTTCCCTACTTTGAAAATCTGTGAATCGACATAAGTGATATTTGGATACAATTGTTTCTCTTCTGTTTTTTGTTCTACGGCCACTCTCTTTTGATTAGTAAGAGAGTTTTCATGCGCAGCAACATCTTTGACCAAACCCTTGAATGAGATATTGCCTGATGTGTGATCAAGATGATGGTGTGTGTTGATAAGCAGTTCAAAAGGGTTGTCGCTGATCTTTTTAATTTCATCTATCAAATGCTGTGATTGTTCCGGGAATTCTGCATCTACCACTGCGATACCTTTTTTTGACATCAGGTAGCCAATAGTGCCGCCCTTCTCAGTGAATATGCCCACATCGTTGCGAAGTATTTTCATCTTCCATGGGTTATCCGCAATGAAATTGGCAAAAAGTTTTGTGTTCAGGACTGACAAGGCTCCAAGCGATAGCGAAGCGTTGCGAACGAATATTCTGCGTTGCATAGTAGAATGTTTTATGAATGAAAGTTACGAAATAGTCAGAAGTCGGGAGACAAAAGGTCGGGTGTCGGAGGCAGAAGCTTCAAAATCAGCAGATAATTTTTCAGGGTTCTTCTCCCGATCTTTGACATTCTCAATATTCCATCTTTCTCAAACTCGGTGCCCTGAACCATGTAAATGCAACAACCAGCAGCGTCATGCAACCGCCAAACACAACAGAAGGAACAACGCCCATGAGTTTTGCTGCTACGCCACTTTCAAATTGTCCCAGCTCATTGCTGGAGTTAATGAACATAGAGTTCACGCTCATCACCCTGCCACGCATATTGTCTGGTGTTTTCAATTGCATGATGGTGCCTCGCGTTACTACACTGATGCCATCTAATATACCACTGAGCATCAACGCAGCAAATGATATGAAAAATATTTTTGACAAACCAAAAATGATGATGCATGCACCAAATCCCGCCACGGCGAAAAATAGTTTCCTGCCTTGTTGTCTTCTGACGGGGAAAAAAGTCAACGTGATAATTATTATGATGGAGCCCATGTCTGAAGCGCCATTCAAAAATCCAAAACCCTGAGGCCCCACTTTTAAGATATCTCGCGCATATACCGGCACCATGGCCACTGCACCACCAAATAGCACGGCAAATAAGTCAAGTGAAATAGCTCCCAATAGTTCCTTTGTTTTGAAAACGAAGCTGAGGCCTTCTTTCACACTGTCCCAGGTTCTTTTCTCACCACGTTCGTTCAATGCAGGCTTCGGCTTTAGCCGAAGCAATATCATGCATGCCAAGAACACCAATGACGTAATTACTATTAAGGTTCCGGTGTTTCCCAAGCCTGCAATCAAAAAGCCGCCAATTGCATGACCGCTAACTGATGCAGATAGCCATGCGCCCTGGTTCCAGGTGGTTGCATTTTGCAAAGCTGTTCTTGGAACAATCTGGGCAAGCACCACGTTAAAAACCGGTCCTGTGAATGAACGGATGATGCCGGTGCAAAATATCACTGCATATATACAAAAAGCAATCTGATGATTTGAGATATGCCTCGATGTGAACGCTGTGGAAAGAAAAAGCAAAGCCAGCACCGCAGTCAAATATAATGACACACCACGGATCAGCAATTTTCTTTTCTCGCTTAAATCAATGACATGCCCTGCGTATAGCGCAAATGAAACTGCAGGGATAAATTCTGACAAGCCAACAACGCCAATCGCAATAGGCGCATTTGTCAGGTTATAAACCCACCAGCCTACCAATGTGCTCATCATGCGCAGGCCCATGATAAATAGAAACCTCCCTGCTACCAGATTGCGGAACTCATGAATCCTCACTGCAGCGAAAGGGTCGGGCCTTTGCGTTTCATCTGCCATTTTATATGGTTAAAAGTTATGGACTAAATTGGTATTAAAATAACTTGATTTGCAAATTGATTTATTTGGCTCTATCAAACGGTTCAGGGCAATGAAAAATAATGTTGTCCTGATTCATAATCTTTTTCCAGTGCTTCCAATATTACTTTAAAGTGTTTAGGATTGGCAAGAAAATCCGCGTTGCCTGCATCAATAAATATTGTTTTGATATTGTGCTGCTTTATATAATTTGTGTATGCCTCCTGGATATTAAAAAGATATTCATCTTTTATTGACTGCTCGTAAATGCGGTTTCTTTTTTTGATATTGGCCTGCAACCTGCTCACCGGAGAGTGCAGGTAAATAATGATATCAGGCTGCACCAACTGCTGGTAAATGATATCGAACAGTTTTTGATATAAGTGAAATTCTTCCTCCGGTAAATTTACTTTTGCGAACAACAGGCATTTGGTAAAAAGATAGTCGGACACCGTAATGCTCTGAAATAAATCTTTTGTGTGAACGAGTTCTTTCAGTTGCTTATATCTTTCTGCCATAAAGAACAGCTCCAGCGGGAATGCAAATTGTTGTGGGTTTTCATAGAATTTAGTCAGAAAAGGATTGTCTGCAAATTGCTCTAATATAAGCCGTGCGTTGAAGTGTTTTGCGAGCAGATGCGCCAGCGTGGTTTTGCCCGCACCGATATTTCCTTCTATAGTGATGTAATGATAGTTCATGTTTTTTGTTAGCCCACAGAGAGCCACTGAGAAAAAAAGAGAATCGCAGAGGTTTAGTTTCGTGCAATAAGTCTTTTTATTCCATTTGTCAATTTTAATACATCGAAATTAATAATCAACCCGACTTTTGCATCTGATAACTTCAGGTATGTCAGAACCTGAGCTATATGAATATCGTTGATGACTTCAACTGTTTTAATTTCCGCAACAATACAGTCTTCCACAAGTAAATCTAACCTATAACCTTGTTCAAGTTTGGTTTCTTTATAAATTAAAGGAAGTCCAAGTTGTCTTTGTCCATTCAAACCAACATTTAGTAATTCATGGTGAAGACATGCTTCATAAGTAGGTTCAAGTAAATCAGGCCAGAGTTGTTTATGAACCTCAATCGCACAACCAACAATAGTTTCAGTTATTTTATTGACTTCCATAGTCTGTGGCTCTCTTTTTTTCTCAGTGGATCTCTGTCTCCCTTGCAAAGAAATGCCAAAGCGCCAAATTAGTTATCATAACTTTTTCACATCGAGATTATCCATGCATTCTTTTAACAATGTTTGGACTGTTTTGTGAAGAACCGGGTGAATAAATTGAGGAGCGATCTCATTCATTGGCACCAAAACAAATCTCCGGTTTTGAATTTCGGGATGTGGAATCACAAGCTGTGGTTGATTGATTATTTCTCGATTAAAAAAAAGAATGTCGATATCAATAATTCTTTGGCTGAACTTCTTGCTGCGCAAACGCCCCATTTTTTTTTCTACATCTAAAATGTTTTGCATTAAAGCGGCAGCGTCGGGTAATGTGCGGATAAGCAATACTTGGTTCAGGAAATTTGGCTGGTCTGTTTTGCCCCAGGCAGCGGTTTCATAAATGAATGACTGCTGAATGATTTGCCCGAAATGTGTTGCGATATGATCACGAGCCTGTTGCAGGTATCCTATCCGGTCTCCTTCATTGCCTCCTATCAGTAAATATGCATTGTTCATAGATTTGCGCCTTACAGGCCGCCAAATATCTTTATTTTTGGGGTTATTTAAAATTAAGGTTCATGCGTGTATTCCTGAAAATATTTTTTGCGTCATTACTTGCGTTCATTGTTTTCATTTTGATTGTCGTTTTTGTCATGGCAGGCATCATTGGAGGCCTCACTTCCTCCAGAAAAACAGAAACCGGCAGCAAAGCTGTGTTGGTGCTTGATCTCAGCCAGGCATTTCATGAACAAAAGCAAGACAACCCATTATCCGATCTCGGATCGGATGATCAATACGATGTTCCGGGAGTGTACGATGTGATACGCCTGATAGATCATGCAAAACGCGATTCATCTGTAAAGGGAATTTACATCAAATGCGCAGAAAACAATAACGGCTTCGCAACGAGTGAAGAAATACGGAACTCCCTGAGTGATTTCGGCAAAAGCGGGAAATTTATTTATGCCTACGCAGATATGATTCCGCAAAAGGCATATTATGTTGCAAACATTGCAAATAAAATTTATTGCAATCCTCAGGGTGGTGTTGACTGGAAGGGCTTTGCAATCGAAGAAATGTTTTTGAAAGAAGCGCTCAATAAACTGGAGATTGAGCCGCAGATTTTTTACGCGGGAAAATTCAAAAGTGCTACGGAGCCATTGCGTGAAGATAAAATGACAGATGCCAACCGGTTGCAATTAACAGAACTGCTGAATGATTTGTTCAACAGATTGCTTTATTCTACTGCAAAAGCAAGGGAACTGGATACTGCTCTGCTGCGCAAATGTGTGGATCAGCATTTGATAAAATTTGGAGCCGATGCACTACAATATAAACTGGTGGATGGCTTGAAATATGATGATGAAGTGAAAGATGAATTAAAAGAAAAACTGCAGATTAATAAGAGTGAAATGATCAATTTTGTTACTGTTGCAAAATATGCCGAAGCGGTGAATTACAAACGGGATGGCAAAGATAAAATCGCGTTGATATATGCAGAGGGAGATATTGTGGATGGCAAAGGAGACAATGGGCAGATTGGTGGCAGCACATTTCGGGGTTATATAAGGAAAGCCAGGTTGGATAACGATATCAAAGCAATTGTCGTCCGCATCAATTCCGGGGGCGGAAGCTCTATGGCAAGCGAGAACATGTGGCGGGAGATCACCATTGCAAAAAAAGAAAAACCGGTGATCATCAGTTACGGCGATGTGGCAGCTTCGGGTGGCTACTATATGTCGTGCAATGCAGACAGCATCTTTGCTGAGCCCAATACGATCACTGGCTCAATTGGTGTCTTCAGCATTTTGCCGAACATGCAAAAATTTTTCAAGAATAAATTGGGCATCACTTTCGACGAAGTAAAAACTGCGCCGGACGCAAATGAACTTTCCATCAGCAAGCCGCTTACAGATTTGCAAAAGAGATATTTCCAAAATGAAGTGGACAGCATTTATCATACATTCAAATCGCGTGTTGCCGATGGAAGAAAAATGAATATTGAATATGTGGACAGCATAGGGCAGGGCAGGGTTTGGCTTGGAAAGAAGGGGTTGCGCCTGGGTTTAGTAGACAGAATGGGAGGTTTGCAAGATGCGGTAGATTGCGCAGCACGGTTGGCAAAAACTTCTGATTACAGGTTAAAAGAATATCCAGAGCCCAAAAATTTCCTTGACTTGCTTTTGGGGCGTTATAAAAAATCTATGAGCCTCCAGGCAATTAAAGAAGAGCTTGGGGAGGACGGTTACAAAACTTACAACTCGATAAAAAAGGTGAAAGAAATGGTTGGCAAAACACAGGCAAGACTGCCGTTTGATTTCACGATTGAATGATGGACTGTGCAATTTGTTGCTGATCAAAAATCATCTGGTGCCCCATTCCCATATGCCGAATTGGATTTTTTTGTCAACGGGATGCCCCGATTGTTTCAATGATAACATGATTTGCCCGCGGTGATGAGATTCGTGCGATATTAGATAACCAATAAAAGCAGTGGCATGCGGCTTGAATCCTTTGATCTTGTCTGTTTCAGCAGATTGATGCAATAACGCTTCAATTGCATTCCCCGATTTTAAGAGCGCATCTTTTAATATTTTCTTTGTGATCTTATTTTCTTTTTCAACTTTATTAATGCCAGATAGCAATCCTGGCGCTGCAACTTTGATCCACATCAGCCGGACATTATGCATATGAGCAAACTGTTCCCCTACATTCCTTCCTTTAGAAGCAGACAGATCACTCAAATGTGATTCGTCGATAGCATCAAGCAAATAAGTATTAATGCGGTTATGTATCTGGAAAGTCTCTATCAATTCTTTCATAACAGGGAGTTTAAATTGATATTGTGTTGTGATTAAAATATTTTGTTTTCTTAGCACAAAGCGGAGAAGCTTTTTTCATATAGACAAACCCGGCCCAGGTCAAATCCGATTTCAATACTGCGTATCGTAAAATTATAAAATAATCTGTTTTGATATTTCAAGGCTTCAAGGTGTTATTTTTGCGCACTAATCTTACATTTAATTATGTCTCAGCAATATAATCAGGTACGGGCCATGCTGGCCATTTCGAAAGCCAGTTTCAGGGCCATTTTCCGAAGCCCTTCGGCTGTGGCTTTCAGTTTTGGCTTTCCACTGATATTTATATTGGTATTTGGCTTTATCGGAGGTGGCGGCACTGTGGTGACTTTTGCTCTCAAAAACCAAAGCGACTCAAATAACTATGTTATTAAAGCATTGAGGTATTCGCCGGTTATCAAACTTTCACCAATAACAGATACCGCTGAAATCAGAAAGAATTTAGAGAAAGGCAGAACCGCTGCATTGCTTTCTATCGACTCTTCAGTGTCTTCAGCCGGATTCACACAATATAAAATCCATACACTTACCTCATCTGCCAGCGCAGATAAATTCCCGATCCTGCGGATGGCGCTGGCTCAGACCATACAAGCAATTGAAGATAAAAAGATACCTGAGCAGTTCAGGCTAATCAGCGTGGATGAATTACCGGTTATGCAAGGACGTGAGTACAGGATGATTGATTTTATTCTCCCCGGCATGCTGGGTTTTTCGTTATTGAGCGCAGGTATTTTCGGCGTAGCATTTTTGTTTTTCAACCTGCGCCAGCAATTGGTGTTAAAGAGATTTTATTCAACTCCCATCAGCCGCGGTTATATCGTAGTTGGCGAAGGCATCAGCCGGGTGGCGTTTCAGTTGATTACTGCTGTTGTTATCATACTGATGGGCCGTTTTATTTTTAATTTCACATTGGTACATGGCTTTACGACTTTTTTGGAAATGATTATTTTGAGCTTGTTTGGCCTGATTGTATTCATGGGCTTCGGGTTTATTGTGAGCAGTGTAGCGAAAAACGAAAGTTCCATTCCGCCTTTTGCCAACCTGATCACGCTGCCGCAGTTTTTGCTGGGAGGAACTTTTTTTTCAACAGAAGCATTTCCCGGCTGGCTGCAAAAGTTTTGCAACGTGCTGCCGGTCAAACAGCTTAACGATGCCATGCGCAACGTGGCTTTTGAAGGAGCCAGCATTTTGGATTGCTGGAAGCAGATAGGGATACTTGCCATTTGGGGCATTGTGGTTTATGCAATTGCGATTAAAGTTTTTAAATGGGAGTAAGGCCTGCATGAGAAGCGGTTCAACTTTTAGGATTAAAAACAAAGCCTGATTATGCGCTTCATCAGATTTTTATTGATCAGCATTATTGTCTTGTTCTGTGTGTTCATGGCAATTTCACTTGCGATTCCTTCACATATAAGGATATCACGCGCCATCAATATAGGCGCTGCAAAGCAAAAGGTTTTTGATGATGTGAATGACCTTAAACTGTGGGACAGATGGAATCATTTTACATCGCAGTCCTCGCTGACAAATAAAATTTTCTCTAACCCTTCATCTGGGTATGGGGCTTTGATGAAAGCAGATCAGTTAAGCATCATCATCACAGACAGTAAGCCTGATTCAGTAAAAACCAACTGGGATCAATTGAATGCAAAGAGATTTGACGGCGGCTTCAATTTTTATCAACTGCGGCCAGACAGCCTGACTGTGCAGTTTTATTTTGATTTTCATTTCAAATGGTATCCGTGGGAAAAATTTACCTCACTTCTTTATGAAAGTCAATTAGGGCCTGTGATGGAGGAATCGCTAACCGATTTAAAACACTACGCAGAAAACAATCCATAACTTTGTTTTTCAATAATTATTCACCATTCAAATTAAAATCAGTTTATGAAAAGTTTAATGCTTCTGTCAACTGTTTTGCTTATTGGCCTTTCCGCTTGTGCGCAGCCAGATCATAAAAAAAGCCCGCACGATACTGTTTCTACAAAAGAAATCAAAGTGACCTATGGCCGGCCTTATAAGAAAGGAAGAGAAATTTTTGGGGGACTGCAAAAATACGGACAGGTTTGGCGTTGTGGCGCTGATGAAGCTACGGAGATCACTTTTGCCAAAGACGCAACGTTTGGAGGCAAACCAGTGAAAGCAGGCTCTTATACATTGTTTGTAATTCCCAATGAAAAAGAGTGGACTATTATCTTAAATGGTGACCCGCATTTTTGGGGAACACAGTATGAAGATCATAAGGCAAAGGATGTTTTGCATGTAAATGTCCCGGTGAAGAGCCTAAGTTCTGTAGTAGAACAACTGACAATTCGATTCAAGGGTTCTGAAATGATTATCGAGTGGGATAAAACTCAGGTGGCTATCCCAGTTAGCTTTAAGTAAGCGGAGTATTAATTAAATAGATAATGGCTTTAGCACCAATGAATGTTAAAGCCATTTTCATTATATTAAGTCTGGGTAAAAACCCTCGGCTTCAGGCGAAGACTTCAATAAGTTTGCGAGATGCAAATGTATAGGAAAGGGAGCCATACAATTTATGACATCAGGTATCATATAGTTTGGATAACGAAGTATTGCAAGCCAGTTATGTTGGATGTTGGGCATAGTAGCGGAGCGTTGGAGAGAATTGGTTCGTCAGGCATGCAAAGAAAACGAAGCTGAGATTATTAAAGGTTATGTTTCTAAAGACCATATACATCTTTTTGTAATTGCCCTTCCGACGATAAGGGCGAGCAAATTAGTCCAGTTGATAACAGGCCATAGCTCAAGAAAGTTGTTAACGAAAGATAGGAATTTACAGAAACAGTATTGGGGGCAGCATTTGTGGGCAAGAGGATATTTTGTAGCATGCTCAGGAAATATTGCAGATTAGATGATCAAAGAACACATCGAAAATCAAGATGTCGAAAAAGATGATGATTTTCGAATTTCAGGTTCTTAAGGTAGCTTCAGCTAAAACAAATCTATCGGCTTGAGCCGATAGTATATTTAATTTATGTATGGTTAACTTAAATGTCGTTTATGAAGCGAAAGCTTATGCGCTCAACGATTTAGACATCCCGCAGTATCATCCTGTGACTGCTCTTACACTAATTCAAAATGGGCTGCTACCTATTTTTCAGGCCATCGCTGATGAATTCCCGGGTCATAATATAACCGTTTCATGGAATGAGGACGAACAGAGGCTCAGCTATTCAAGCGACATGTTAGAGCCATCTGTTATTGGAGATGCATTAAAAAAGTATCATGGAATAGAACTATAGCAAATCATTCTTCATTCTGAACTTTAGCACGAATATATTTTAGCCGGTGTAATTTTTAGTATAGCCTGTTTAACGCAAACGATAGTAAATGGACACATCAATATGGCTACCAATTTATACGAAACAAAAACAGTAGCTGATGTTTTAGCTGAGTTCAAGGTGGAGGCAGCATCAGGTCTTACAGATGTTGCAGTACAGGCAAACCAGCAAACATTCGGACTAAATGAAGTGCCGCCGGAGAAGCAATCTATGCTATTGGTTTTCCTGAAACATTTCTGGGGACTGACCGCCTTCATGCTTGAGTTCACGATTGTCACATCCTTACTGTTGCACAACTATGTAAATGTTTATCTGATCAGCGGGCTCATGCTGTTCAATGCCATTATTGGTTTCCTGCAGGAATTGAAAGCTGCCAAAACAGTAAAAGCTTTGCAAAAAAGCCTGCAGGTATTTGTCCGCGTGTTGAGAAACAGGAAATGGCTTCAGGTATCGGGCAACCAATTGGTGCCAGGAGACATTATCCGGATACGCACTGGGGATTTTGTTACAGCCGATTCAAAACTTATTGATGGGAATGCTGAAGCTGACCAATCTGCGTTGACAGGCGAATCCAAACTCATCCATAAAAATGAAGGGAACATTTTATACGGAGGTTCCATCATTAAGAATGGCGAATGCACTGCAGTGGTAGTAGCAACAGGCGTCAAAACATTCTTTGGCAAAACGGCGCAACTGGTGCAAAAAGCCAAGCCGCGATTGCATATGGAAGAAGTAGTGACTAACGTGGTCAAAATATTATTCTCCATCGTACTTGTATTCCTTGCTATCACAATCCTCATTTCTCTACTGCGTGGCGAATCATTTCTGTCCATTCTGCCTTTGATGCTTATTTTGATGATATCGGCCGTGCCTATTGCACTGCCTGCCATGTTCACGGTGAGCATGGCGAAAGGGTCACAGCAGTTAGCGGCTAAAGGCATACTGGTAAGCCGGCTTAGCGCTACTGAAGATGCCGCTACGCTCACTACATTGTGCATTGATAAAACCGGAACGCTTACGCAAAACAAATTGTCTGTTCAGCAGGTGGTTGCTGCTGAAAATTTCACACAAGATATCGTGCTTCAATATGCTGTGCTTGCGTCTGTTGCCGCTAACAACGATCCCATTGATATGGCCTTTATTCAAAAGGCAAAGGATGATAAAATTGATATGAACGGTTTCACGCAAAAATCATTTACACCATTCAGTGCTGAGAACAAAAAGACAGAAGCACTGGTCCTGAGGGATGGCAAGGAATCAAAAGTGATGAAAGGGGCATACAATACAATCAAAAGTTTGTGCAGTATACAAAACGGAAACCTTGATAAAACAGTTGAAACTTGGGCTGTTCAGGGTTTCAGGACAATAGCCGTCGCCTTTGTGCAGGATAATACAACAACAATGGCTGGTATTGCGGCACTGATTGACCCGCCGTTTCCTGATTCTGCGCAAATGATCAGCAGGATAAAAGCGCTGGGGGTAAAAGTGAAGATGCTGACCGGCGATGCATTGCCGATTGCCAAAGAAATTGCGATACAGGTGGGCATCGGCAATAATATTGTTGGGGCAGGATTGCTCAGGAATATTCCTGATCCAAAAAAGGTTCATGAAATCATTGTTGCCCATGAAGGTTTTGCAGAGGTGCTCCCGGAAGACAAGTTTAATATCGTGAAAGCCCTGCAGCAATTTCATGAAATTACAGGGATGACAGGGGATGGCGTAAATGATGCACCTGCATTAAAGCAAGCGGAAGTAGGCATTGCCGTCATGGATGCAACCGATGTGGCCAAACAAGCGGCCAGTGTGGTGCTATTGCACGAAGGACTTGATAATATAATAAGCCTTATTACTGTTGGCCGCACCATACACCATCGTATTACCAATTGGGTTATAAGCAAGATATCCGGCACTCTGTTCAAGGTTATATTTATATGCATAGCGTATATTATTTCCGGCCAGTTTGTGGTTGGCGCATTTGATATGATATTTCTTTTGTTTATTGTAGATTTTGTTTCGCTGACGTTATCTACTGATACAGTCAGCTTCTCAAAAAATCCGGAAAGCTGGAAGATCGGGCCGTTGGCTAAAACAGGTTGTATTTTAGGACTGCTTAATACCATAGAAGCATTTGCCTGGTTGTTTATTGGCAACAGATATCTTGGGATCAAAGGTGTCCGGGAACTTCATTCATTTGGCTTTGTGATCCTGTTTTTTACAGGCATATTTAATATCATTATTATCCGCACTCCGCAAAGGTTTTATAAGCAACATATCGGGAACATTCTGCTGTTTGCCGTCATTGCCGATGTTGCCGTTGTGGTGCTGTTGATCACCATCGGAGCAGCAGGTTTTACGAAGCTTTCCATTATTAATACTGGCTTTACCTTAACCTATTTCCTGCTTTGCAGTTTTCTTATCAATGACTGGATAAAGACGAAATTGAAGTAAGATGTCTGGTTGTAAAAATGTTTGTGGGTAAAACAATTTACCGAAATCAAAGTGTGAATTATACAATAAATGCAGGCATATGTGTAATGCCTATGAAAGCAATTACATGGAGCTTTGTACAAATGATTGCCCGATTAGCGACAACATTTTCATAGTCAGGGAAAATTTGATTGATCTTCTGGCAATTTTTTTGTGGTATCATTTTTTAAATAAGTTAATTATGAAAAAGATTATTTTAATTGGATTGATTATTATGTCGGCGGATTTGGGTTTTGCAATGGCCCATTCATTGAATACTGAAGCGAGGACATATAAGCCTGACAATGCAAAAGAGTTTTTCAATAGCAGCGCCGATAAGCATAAGCATGAAAGGAGACGTGAAATAAAAGCGGTCAGGTGCCCGTCTCATCCTAAAAGGGCTAATGCCAAAGCGATATACTAATGCACCAAAAGCTTTTCGTTTTTACATCGCGGGCTATAGACTTATTCAGCGTTCAGCACGTGCTTTAATATTCCTGCATTAAACAGAAAGCGATGTGGCAAAGGTTCATTTGCGTGTTCTATAATAATTAAAATTCATTAACAAACATTAACAGCTTCGCCCGCTGGTCAATATTGGCTTGCGGTGACACAAAGCCATGAATACCTTTGTTGCTTAAAATAAATTATATGAAAACAAAAATTCTCGCCCCCGTCATTTTTCTTATGATTGGGCTTTCTACAGTAAAAGCTAATAATAGCACTATGGCAAACTTTCATCCCGGAGCAGGCGTGCACAATATTCTTTCAACCAATCTGCCACCGGTGCTATTAGCGGATATAAAAAAGGAATATCAAGATTACTGGATAACAGAACTATTCGAAGAAGGCAAATCTAAACGGCCTACATACGTTATTACGCTTGAGAATGCTGATCAGATCATCAAGTTGAGCAGTGACGATTCAGAAAGCTGGGTCATTAAAAGCACTACGATTAAGGCTGTTTAGATTAGCCTCTCCTGAATCAATGTTTAAGTCTTCGCGGGACAGTCTTTTAGATTCAGCCAGGCAGAATAGATTCATTTTTATTAGTTCGCCACAGATTCACAGATTGGGTAAGTGAGGTAAAATAGGTAAGACTTTCCTATCTGTGAATCTGTGGCTATTTCTTTCTTTCAACGTGTGAATTATATAACTCTTTTCTGCAATTATGCAATGCTTGTCTTTTAATCGGAGACTACCTTAGCAGCGTAATAATTCAATTGCAAATTAAATTACCGTAATGACAAAAATGAGTAAGAAGTTAAATGTGGCGCTGCAGGGCCACAAATTGATATCAGCGAGATTATCTGAACATAAAAAGACATCAACTTCAATATCTTCATGGCTTATGCGCGGCTTGTTGTGTATGTCGTTATTGTCGTCATCTGCTGTCAAGTGTTTCGGGCAAACGAGCCAATTGGAAACAGACCAGGGTATAGCCGCGTCTATAGCCCCATACAATGCAGACGTGCGTGAAGCAATTTTACAAGTAAGCCTGTATCCTCAGATTTTGGAACAGCTTCAGAAAAATCAAAGCCAGACGGTGGAATCTTTTCATCGCATCGTACATGGATTTGATCAAAAAAAGCAAGCATGGTTTTATACAATCACGCGGTATCCCGAATTGATGCATACGCTGGCAACGCTTCCTGACAAACAACACAAAGAGGACGTTTATAAGTTATTGCCTAATCAGGATGCAGATTTGAAAGAAGCAGCATGGGAATTGTATGATTCAAAGAAAAAAGATCTCATTAAACTGGACAATATCAATATCGCTGCACAGCAGGATTTTGATAAAACAATTCAAAGTCTTGATGCTGGTGCAAAAGCTTCCTTTCAAAAATTATACAATATGCCCGATGTGCTGACTTTGCTGACAAATAATATTGACCTCACCACAAGATTAGGCGAACACTATAAAATCAATCCAACAGCGCTCAATGAAAGGTTAGCGGCTATCCATGATAGCTTGAATGTACAGAACCAGTATGAGATAGCAGCGTATAAAAAGCAAATGGCTGAAGACCCTAAAGCCCAGGATGAACTGAGCCAGGCTGCAAAAGATTATGCAAAAGAAAATGGCTATGATGTTCCCGCGCAGCAATATGATGATGCAGATAACGAGAACTATTATGCCAATCCTTATTCTTATTGGTTTGGTTATCCGGGCTGGTATTCATCACCGCTTTGGTATCCCGGCAGTTTCTGGTTTGAGACCGGTTTATACTTTGGCATTGGTGGCTATGGCATTTGGGGAATGCCCGGATATGGCTTTTCCAATTGGTTCTTTGGTGGCGGCCATTATAACCATTATCCAAACTTAGACCGGCAGTTCGGAAATTATTACCGAAACAATATTGCTGAGAACCGCGTAATGGGTTCAGCCAATCATGGTTTTATGGGTGTTGCCAATACGCACTATGGCACCAGAGGAGGCAATCAACTTAACAGGATATCTTCTCCCTCTTCGTATCGTCGTATGAACGGGCAATCTTATCAATCAAACAGGGGAAGCGCGACACGGGTAAATGCCAACTCTTACCATAGTCAATCCTGGAGTTCTTACGGAGGCAGGAGCAATGCTGTCCGCAGCAGTGGGGGCGGAGGTTTCCGCGGTGGCGGTGGATCACGTGGTGGTGGCGGCCGTCATTAGATAGCGCGAGAATGGGCTGACATCCTTTTCGAAATATTTCATTCTGGTCACTACGTGCCAATGAATGCGATGCATTCGTTCAAAGTGAATTCAAACAAAGCATAACTTTCAAAAATGCATGTTTATGAGCGATAATTCTTTCTGAAATAATTACTGTTTGATGAACATGCATTTCTATTTTATCAACAACGGAAGCAAATGGAAGGCACAAAATATTGCCAGCCGAAATCAATTCCACTTTTTGAATATGATGAACACGGCAAGCACAATCAGCATAAAGCCTACTAAATGATTCCAACTCAGCTTTTCATCTTTGAAGAAAAGCAGCGTGAACAGCATGAACACGGTCAGCGTGATTGCCTCCTGAATTGTTTTTAACTGCACTAATGTAAATGGCCCTCCGTTTTCTTTAAATCCATGTTCGTTGGCGGGCACCTGAAAAAGGTATTCGAAAAAAGCAAGCCCCCAGCTTATCACGATGATAGCAAACATGGTCAGGTTTTTGCCCCAGGAAAAGTCTTTGAATTTAAGATGCCCATACCAGGCAAATGTCATGAACGTATTGGAGATGGTCAGGAAAAGAATTGTTTTAAAACCTTTCATATTTTTTACTCATTGCTGTGAGGTGGTTTCTGTAAATCTTCTCAGGTCTTTTGTGCCAGCACTTATTGCCCATTTATTTGAAGAACATTTTTTATTTGCAGCTTGTACTGTTTCTCCGGATTACGGGCTTTATTCAGATTGCAGGCTTTTATGATCCTCGTCACAGTATGTGTCTGTAACCCTATTTCATACGATATAAATACTATGCCAAAAGCCAATTCCGGTTAAAAAAACACGCTGTAAAAATAATGAATATTGCATAAAGGATTGGCCGCAATTCGACCGCCTGAGGATATCCGGCAATCTTCTCATTGGCTTTTTACAGCATGCCATTTTTCATTGAGCACTGCTGACAAAATATAGTATATCTCAGAAGGGTCAGCAGGCTTGCTGATAAAATGAACGGCTCCGCTCTCCTTAAGTTTTATCGAATCCATGACCTCTCTTGAAGTGGTGTAGATAAAGACGGGGATATGCTGCAGCCTTTCATCTTTCCTGATTTCTTCAAGGCATTGCTTGCCGCTGATGCGTGGCATCCTGAGATCTAAAAAAATATAATCCGGGAGCGGGTTGCGTTTGTCTCTCAAAATACTGAGTGCTTCCTGCCCGTCGCTGGCAGTAAAGATTTGAATTTGCTTATCTACCTGTTTTGCAGATTCAATGAATAACTTCTTGTCATCTTCATCATCATCTGCCAGGAACAGCGTGATTTTCTTTCTCATATTTTCAGATTTATCGTTGACCTATTTTATTTTAAATCTGCATGTCTTAACATCCTGCAACCTGATTTGCCGATTGGGTTACTGGTAGCAGCACGTGAAAAGTTGCTCCGATATTTTCTTCGGCCACAGCGTGTATCCTGCCCTGATGATGCCCCGCGATCTTCTGGCACAATGCAAGCCCTATGCCCGTGCCTTCAAATTGTTGCCTGCTGTTCAACCGCTCAAAAATCGAGAATATCTGTTCGGCAAACTGCTGATCAAAGCCAATCCCGTTATCAGCAAAACTAAGTTCAGTATATAAAAGTTCCTTCTTCAGGTTGAATTTTGAAAAGTATGCCGCTTCAGTTTCATCCTGCAAAACCATTCTTGATGAAATGCTGATGGCAGGAGGCACCCGTGGCCTTGAGAATTTCAATGCATTACCTATTAAATTATAAAAAAGCTGGTTTATCTGTGGGGGGATTGCTTTGATAACGGGCAGGTGGCCTACGATGATACTTGCATTTTTTTCACTGATCAGCAAGTCGAAATCTTGCAATGTTGCATTCAATGCCTCGTTCAGGTCAGTATCAACAAACATGTTTTCAGTGAATGCCACACGTGAAAAATTGAGCACGTCCTGAATGAGCAACGACATGCGCTCTGCAGAGCCTTTTATTCTATCAAGCAGATACATGGCCTGCAATGGCAACTCGTTTTCAAAGCGCTGTTTAAAGAGTGTAGCGAAAGTTTGTATTTTTCTCAAAGGCTCCTGCAGATCATGAGAGGCGATGGAAGCAAACTGATCGAGGCTTTTATTCAAATGCTCCAGCTCCCGGTTTTTTGCCAGCAATGTTTGCTCATGTTGTTTCTTTTCAGAAAGATCGGTGATGATGACCCCTACTGTTGCCAACTCTGGCTGAATGCTGGTAAAAGAAATGTAAACAGGTATTTTTTTTCCAAGAACCTGTAAACTGATTTCTGTTTTGCTGCAGCCCTGAAGTGCCATCGCAAAATGATCCCAGAATTTTTCCCGGTCGTTCTCGGCAATTAGATCAATAATATTGGTGCCGATTATTTTGCTAATGGGTGTTTGTGTCAATTCGGAAAAATAGCTGTTGCTGTAAACGATCAAACCATCAGCAGTGATATTCAATGCACCTTCATTAAAATTCTCGATCAGGACACGGTAAGCATAATCCAGGCTCTGCAAAGTAAACACTTCCGCTTTGCCATCTTTCTTCATGGCAAATGCATCCACGCTGCCATTTTTAATGGCATCAATCACTTCATGTGCTTCAGACAACCGCGCCTGAAGATGCATTATCTGCAATAACAAATCCGCCGAATCTGCTTTCTCCATGAATTATTCTTTGACGGTAATACCCAAACCAAGCGTTACCTTTTTTATATCGGAGAGGTTGCCAATTAATGTTTTTACAGGCAATGGATACTGCCTGATGAGGGAAGGGCTGAAAATTATTTTTTGCTCTTCCGCAACAGAAGGGTTCTTGTAAATATCTATGATTTCAAGATCAATAAAATCTTTGGGGTACTTGCCGCATATTTCCCTGATGTTTTCAACAGCATGGAGAGAGTTTTCCGACATACCGGTAATGTATAGTTTAAGTATCATCTTTTCCCGTGCCACAGCTTCTGATAGTAGTCTATTTTTCATCGCTTGATCCTTTTGAACATATATTTAATCCCATTAATACTTTTTTCTTGTCAGACAAATCCCCAATGATCTTTCTTAAAGGTTCGGGGATCTTCCTGACCAATGTGGGGATGGCAAAAATCTGATCTCTTTCTGCCAGTTGAGGGCTTTTTAGTAAGTCAATCACTTCGATAGAATATTTTACGGTAAGATGCTCCTTGCTGTACCTGGTGATATTTTCCAATGCAAGAACTGACTTGGGCGTTTGCCCTGCCACATACAACCAAAGTTCCCAGTGTTCCTGTTTACCCATGATACGCGATTTTAAGAATGATGCCTTGAACCATTTTCTGAAAGCATCTGAGATTTCCCGATACCGTTATGATTTGTTTTTTCTGGCAATGGATATGCATTTATAAACTTTATGCCATGGTCGGTGATCACAAAACTGCTTACTGCACTGGAATGTCCCATGCCGCGGGATTTCACAATATAAAGGCTGCGCACCCTTTCTTTATTGCTTTCTTCATTGCGCACTTTGATCCATGTATCTACTAATGAGAATATGGCTTCTTCGGCAGTGCCGCTGTAATTGGTTGCAGGCCCATGCGTCAGCGAAGTGAACAATGCGCTGATGTGGTTTACCTTCAGCATATCCATCAGCCTGGAAAGCATTGCCCGCACTTCTCCACCGCTGCCTACTGTTACCAGACTGCTGATGGGGTCTATGATCACTGTATGTGGTTTAAAATCGCGAATGTATTTGTGCAAAGTCAGCAGATGCATTTCAAGCCCATGCAATGAAGGCCGGGAAGAATGGATAAGCAGCAGTTTTGATTTTATGTATGGTTTCAGATTGATGCCCACCGATAACATATTCCGTACAAACTGATCAGGAGATTCTTCAAAAGAAAAATACAATACCCGATCATCTCGCCTGCAACTGCTCACTGCGAAAGCGGCTGCAAGGATGGTTTTTGCTGTGCCGGCTGCACCGGTGATGAGTGTGCAGTTGCCTCTGAAGTAGCCGCCTCTGTTAAATAAATTGTCAAGCTGCGGCAAGCCAGTTGAAATGATTTCAGCAGAAGTGACGTGCTCCAGCTTCAATGAAGTAATGGGAAGAACGGAAACGCCATTCTCGTCAATCAGAAAAGGGTATTCATTGGTGCCATGTGTGGACCCTCTGTATTTAACGATCCTCAACCTTCTGGTAGCAATCTGTTCTATTACCCGGAAGTCAAGCAGGATCACACAATCAGAAACATATTCTTCCAGCCCTTGTCTTGTTAGGCTATTTTCTCCGCGTTCGCCGGTAATGACTGTGGTTACTCCTTTATCTCTCAGCCATTGAAAAAGCCTGCGAATTTCTGACCTGAGTATTGTGGTATTCTGAAGCCCGGAAAATAAGGATTCAATGGTATCGAGCACCACTCTCTTTGCGCCGATTGATTCAATGGCATAATTCAAACGGATGAACAATCCTTCCAGATCGTACTCTCCCGTTTCCTGTATCTCTGACCGCTCCACCCGCACATGGTCAATCTTGAATTTTTTTTGTGCTATCAGTTTATCCAGGTCGAACCCAAGCGATTTTACATTTTGTGTCAGGTCCTTCGGAGATTCTTCAAAACTCATGAACACACCCGGTTCATTGTACTCCGTGATCCCTTTGATAAGGAATTGCATCGCCATCACCGTTTTGCCACAACCGGCGCTCCCGCAAATAAGCGTGGGGCGGCCTTTTGGAAAACCGCCTCCGGTAATTTCATTGAGCCCTTCTATTCCCGTGGGTGTCTTTGGAAAAACATCGTTGGCCTGCTTCATTCCTGTTTTGGGTTTGTTGATAAGGTTCTTGAATGGAAAGTGGAAAGATAGCCAGGGAATCATGCACCGCTGTTACAAAATGTCCAGAAAGATTTACATAATTCCCACTTTGATGTGTTCAAAGGCATTTTGAAATGAAGTTGAAGGCGGCAGAAGTTTTTGCAAATGGTGTTCAATTGGACAGGCGAAACTCACGGGGTAGTGTATCTCTTTTTGCAAATGAAGTATCGCTGTAATTGGTTGTCACCATGTTAGCGCCTGCTACATTATTTGTGATGCCCGCTGAACCTATGGTGCCATTGGTATAGCTCCCTTTATCGGGGTTCATGGCGAAGGAGAACATTGATTTGCAACTTGCAAGGCCAATAGCCAAAAACAGTATGTAGTATATCTTTTTCATGATGAGTATGTTTATAATAAGTGGCGCTAAAAGTATGCCCCGATAATCCATGCAGGCTAAGCGCTGTTTATTATGCCATGATAGGAGCAAACAGCCGGAGCCATAAGAAGAAAGCTTTCGAGAAGCAGCGTAACAGCATAGGGGAGAACAATTCTACTCCCACAGGAAATAGGAGCAATTAATGCCGTATTTGGGGTTCAATTTGCCCAATGGTAATTTTTGCTGATGTATCTTATTTGTGTAGAGACCGTCATTGGAAATAAAATAGCTGAGCCATTTCCCCTCTCGAAAGTATTCTTTCACACAAAGAAACAAGGAAGACAAAGAAACAAAGATCAGGTTTCAGCGGCTCCTTCGCGTGCTTTCTATTCATTGCGCCTCTTGCATGCCGTCTCACAGGTTTGTGTGAGATATTTCGCTTTTTAAAGAAGTATTGAATAATGGATTAGCTCTTCGTTTCCCATCCGCCATTTCTATCTAAAAGATATGCTCAAAGTGTTCAGCGTTGGTATTCCTGATGCAACTGGCATAAAAAGTGAAACATAACATGTCATATAAAGATCTGTTTGATCTTTTATAAAACATTTGCAATGAAAAAAATAATAAGACTTGCTATGGTATGTTCAGCCATCTTGACCATATTGACAGGCATATCGTGCTATCCCGGTTACAGGGCCCATCATCACAACGATAATGAACAGCATCATGACGACAGGGGGCACGATGATGATCACCATTAATGGATGCCCGGTGCTTTTCGAGTTTTAAAATCACGGTTTCATTTTTCATCATCTTATTAAAAAGAAAAATTGGAAAAGACAGAAGCAATAAAGAAGACCATTGAAAATCACAAGCAGGCAGCGGCCCATCATATAGAAGCAGCAAAGCATCATCACGATGCTGTGACACATTATGAAGCTGGCAATCGCGAGAAAGCTGCTCACAGCGCCATGCTCGCTTTTGGCCACCACCGCATTGCCGGCGAATTCATCAGCGACGATGCGAAGTATCATGCGCACTTGCAGAAACAAACGAACTACCAGTAATAATGCGGCATCGTTTACACCCGGATCTGTTTATGCCAGTTGAAGGCAAAATTTTTCCGCAATGCAGGTTATAGAAATATTTTTATGGAAGAAGACCTGAAGAATTTGGAATTCCTTGCGGTCAATTCAAAGGAGATCATCGAAAAGCAGGTGGACTCATACCGGCAGCAACATTCCTATGCCGGCACTGTCATAGGCGCCATCGCATTGTTCATACCATTTTTCCTGGGCAGCTTCGATGGCACTTCTCAGGTCATTCAGTTTATTTCCATTCTGCCCACCGCATTTTTTATTTACTCCATACTTTTAATGTTGAGCATTTTCAGGACAAAACCGCTCGATCAGGCTTTTAATGTAACGAAGTACAAAGAGTTGTTGCCAAAATCCTATAAGGAAGTATTGCTGTATGAAATTGAAGCAAACTCTCACTCCTATACCCTCAATCATATAATCACAGAAAAAGGGAACAAGAGATATTCCAGGGGCGTGAGCCTGACCATTATTGCCCTCTTGTTTTCAATTGTGCTGATTTTGGTGAATAAATTTATCCGCATTGAAAAGGTGCCAACCAAAGTGCAGGTGGTGGATATGAAAAATGCACCCGTAAAAAATGCGCTGAAAGACAGCGTTCATTTTCATTAGCGGGACAGTGCAGCAATGGCAAAGCCCGTTGAGATTGCAGAGGGTAAAAACCTGATGCATCCGGCAAAATCAATGAAAAGTGACATTGCTGCAATAGAGATTTACATCAAAGCAAAAATCATTTACATCCAAACATTAATCACTGACATTCCCACAATGGGAAGTTACATCAAAACAAAAGCCATTTACATTCAAACAATAGACGCTGACATCGAAACAATGGAGAGTGACATCGAAGCAATGGACATTTACACTGAAGCAATGTCATGTGACAGCAAGACATTGAGGAGTTATATCAAAGCAATGGCCGCTGACATCAAAGCAATGACCAGTTACATCAAAGCAATGGCCATTGACATGCAAACATTAGCAGCAAACATTCCCACAATGGGAAGTGACAGTGAAGCAAAGGCAATTGACGTTGTAGCAAAAGACAACTACATCGTTGCGAAAGGCAACTACATTGCTTCAAAAGCCACCTACACTGCAACAATGACAGCCGACAGCACTGTAATCGCCATCTGCATCACGGCAAAAGCCATCACCACGCCGGCATCATCCTTCAGCATCGCTGCAATGGCTTTCTCCACTGCTGCAAAAGCCACCAGCACTGAGCCAGTGGCGGTAACCAGCACTGCAAGACCAGCCTCAAGTGCCGAAAATGGCCTTCCCATATCAAAAGGCTTCCTAAGTTTACAAAAAATTCGGAAATATATCCGGTATTTGCCCATGCGCACTCCGTCACGCGTAAAGCATGATGATAAGAACAGCAGAAGTATTTTGCATCATCCATCAAACCCCAACTTTTCCAAAGTTCCAAAACTTTGGAAAAGTTGAGCCTCCAATAACCTTAATGCCAATATCAAACTTCAGGCAAACATCGCATCAATGATCCTATCTGTTCAGCACCATTTTTTTCGTGTCCACCACCTGCCCGTCTATCATCAATGTATAATAGTAAAGCCCCTGGCTCAGTCTTGGAGTGCTAAAAGTGATTTGCCCTTTCCCTTTATTATTGATCTGAACATTCGAAATCACCTCTCCATTATTGCCGGTAACTTTGATCAACGCAGATGAGGCAGTCTCCGGGATATAGTATTCTATCATGGTGGTGTTGCCGAATGGATTGGGTATATTCTGTTCAAGACGTGCGGAGCTTAAACTGATTACGTTCTGAGCAACTTTTTCAGTCGTGCCGGTTGATCCATTTCCATTGGACAGAATGGCTTCCAGCTTGCTTAACCTGTTTTCAAGGGCCTGGTTTCTCAAAACCAGGTCGGCCGTGTTCTTTATCAGCGAATCATTCTGTGCCTTTATTTGTGCCACTGTATTTGAAAGGGTATCCGAATTGCCGGATAGTTCCTGAACGGCTTTTACAAGCGGAACAACGAATTGGTCATAACGCAGGCCATACATGGCCGTCTCAGCATTTTCGGGTTTGTCAATACCGCTGAACTCATAACCTAATTTTTGCGCGGCTTTTTCCACGTCCTGTGCAAGAAATCCCGTTTGCGTGGTTGGTTTCTGTTGAGATTGATTGCTTGCGGTTGATTTGCCGCCGAGTTTTGCGTTGATGCCTGCAATATCCAGGTTGTAGGTAACGGGGGTCAAGAGCTTGATGAATGCAAGGCCGGGAACATTGTTTTTTATATTCTTCTTATAACGTGCATCACTAAATGTTGTCCATCCGGCATAACCTCCGATGCTTGTTACAGTGGTATTGCCAATGACTACAGTGTTGCTGGCATTCACGATTGCGCCGTAGCCAATGGCGGTGGCATTGATTAGATTATTTGCGGACACATTGGTGAACGAACCAATTGTCGTGTTATAACCTCCAACCGTGTTGGTAAGCATAGCAGAATCGCCTATGGCAATATTATAACTCCCCGTAGTACTATTATAAAGCGCATCAATTCCGATCGCAACATTGCTGCTCCCACTCGTATTGGCTTGAAGACTGAAAGTGCCAAATGCAGAATTGTTATTACCGGTGCTAAAGGCAGCTCCTAAGGAATTATAGCCAAATGCCGCGTTATTGGATCCAGCTCTATTAAGACCCAAAGCATTGCTTCCGGCGGCAGTATTATAATTTCCAGAAACATTTTTTACCATAGCGCCTGACCCTAAGGCAGTATTAAAGCCTCCGGTCGAATTGATAGCCAAGGCCCCGGAACCATCTGCAGTATTATAACTACCTGTTGTATTATCTTGAAGAGCCTCGTATCCATTTGCAGTATTGTAATTTCCAATGGTATTATAATAAAGGGATGAGGTCCCGTTTGCAACATTTGCAATGCCAGTAGTGTTTGAATAAAGTGCCTGGTAGCCATTTGCTGAATTACCGTTCCCATTATTTGAGTAGAGTGCCTGGTAGCCATTTGCGACATTGTAGGTGCCAGTTGTATTTGAATAAAGCGCGTAGCTTCCGTTTGCTACGTTGTAGCTTGCGGTGGTATTAAAGAAAAGGCTATAATAACCATTTGCAACATTATTCGTTCCAGTCGTGTTGCTGAAAAGCGCCTCAACTCCGTTTGCTGTATTATAACTTCCCGTAGTATTCTGGTAAAGGGAATAACCCCCATTCGCGGAATTATAACTACCGCTGGTATTTGTGTACATTGTATAACTGCCAAATGCGTTATTGTAATACCCCGTATTGTGCCCGCCACCAAATGTGCCGCTGCCATAATTGGTATTGCCAACCTGGCCTGAAACAAGCTGAAAGTTCACGAACAAGGCAATAAGGCAAAACCCTTTGTAGATCTTACGCATAAAATTTGTTTTAAGAGGTTAATAAAATGATTAAGAGAAATATGATGAGTTAAAAAATTTATTGATTAAGCCCATCAGATGGATTTATGTTCAGGAAGCTAAGCAAAGCCAGCTTATTGAATCGTGATCCAGTCTATAACATCAGAAAAGTATTCGGTGGTATAAATATTTTGGCCGGCTGCATCCACTACTAAGCCGCCTGTTTCGCTCAGGCATTGGGTGCAAAGCGTGGTGACAACACCGGCCGGGGTAATCATCCGGAGTGCATTCCCTGTTGCGGCACTCAGATCGGCAACATAAAAATTGCCCTTGCCATCAATGGTGATCAATGTGGGCTCTGAAAAACTGGCTGCGGTTCCGGTTCCATCCGATTCCACACTATTCCCAGTGCCTGCAAAGGTCGAGACTACCCCATCCGGAGTGATTTTTCGGATCTTATTGTTGCTGGCATCTGCCACATAAATGTTTCCAGAAGAATCAACCACCACCGAAGAAGGATTCGCAAAACTGGGAGCGGATGAAGGAATAGGTTGGTTCTCCACGTTAAACACATAGGTTCCATCTACATCCCCATGCATTCCCGTTCCAAAATCTGCCCAGCTTGAGGGGCCGTTATAGTAAACGGTCACAATGCTGCTGTACTGCATGATCGCAGCATAGAGATTGCCAGAGGCATCCATCGCTACACCGTTGAGGGCATAGCTATTTACCGGGTAGGGGAACGGAATCAGGTCGCCGCCCGCAGATTTATTGGGAAGCGGGGAAAACGGCGTAAAATTCCCGCCCGATAAAGTACCCGGAGAGTTTCCCCCGCAAAAGAACACGCCATTTTGATAAGCAAGTCCTGCAATTTGCTCAGGCAGCGATTCGGAAATAAAAGTGATTCCCTCGGGGTTGCCAAAGCTATACAAGGTACTCACCTGAGATCCCCCACTGCTTCCGGGAGGCGTGATTTCACGGATCTTGCTATTCCCAAAATCCAGCACATAGAGATTGCCCTGTTTATCTAACGCCAGCCCTGCGGGCAAAAAGAATGCAGCCGAAGCAGCGGGCCCGTCGGTATAGCCGCCATACATTGAATTTGCAAGGGGCCCCGAACCGGCGTACCTGTTTTCCAAAACCGTGTATATATAAGTAAATACAGGGCCGGTTTTTATCACCCCATTTATTTTAACCGTCACGGGGCCGGTGCCTGCATATTTGGGAACAATCACCACCAATTCCGAGTCACTTACCCTGGAAACGGTGGCTGCTATCCCATTAAAGAAAACGCTGTCATCAGTGGGGATGCTGCTGAAGCCAGAGCCTTTCACAATAACACCGGTATTGAAAGGCCCGGTCTTGGGACTGATGCTGGTCACTGCAATGTTCGAGGACGAAGGCGTGTTCTGGTTCTTGATGCAGGCAGTGAAAACCAAAACAACTAAAAAAAACATGATTGAACTGGATGAGGCCTTAAGGCTAAGATTGCATTTCATATTTGATGATATTTAATTATTCAGGAATGGTGTTAAAGCATTTGAGATGGTGACGGGAACAAATGTAGCGTTGCCTTCTTTCAGAAATCTCCCTTAAAAAGGGTAATTTTCGCAGAAGGATATAATCCTACTTTTATATCAGAGAAAGAACTTTCTCAATTCTTTTTTGCAATGAAACAGGCGTTATTTATCCTGATTGTTATAACACATTCACTTGCTTTGGTTGGCCAGACAATATGGACAAACAAGAGAGACAGTTTATTGAAAGAACTCGGCAGAGAGAAAGAAGATACTTTCAAAGTGTGGACCCTGCTTCACCTTGGTGAACTGTATATGAACAAAGATGTTGACTCTGTTGACTACTATGCAAAAGCATTTGGCATTTTGAGCAGCAAATTGAATTTTACCATCGGCAAGGCATACAGCCTGAGCATGCAGGCGATAATATTTTCCAATCATGCGCAAGTAGATGAAGCAATCGCATTGGATCAGCAGGCCATTGAAATGATGAAAGAAAGCCCGAGGAAGAAAGCGTTGGCTAACTTATACAACAACATAGCCACAGCATATAACAACAAAGGCGATGAGAACGCTTGCATAGACTCCTACTTAAAAGCGGAATCGCTCTTTGAGCAATTGAATGATTCGCCACACATGGCAATGGTATTTGGAAATTTATCCAGTGCCTACCTTGCCCTGTTAGAATCTGAAGATGCCTATCTGTTTGCATTGAAAGGCATCAATCTGTGCAGGTCTTTGCACAGTGATTATTCTCTTGCTGTCACTCTGTTGAATCTTGGTTCAGCGCTCGTGAATCTGCAGCGTTTCGACACAGCCATTGTTGTACTGAACCAGGCAAATGAAGCATTGACCATAGCGCATGGCAAAGGACCTGACCCAATGGCGTTGCACCTTATTGATTTGAGTTATGCAGGGCTCGGAAAATTTAATCATATAAAAGCAAATGCCGAAAAAATAATGGCAGATGCGAAAACAAACGATGATAACGAAGCCATGTGTTTTGCGCTATGCGATTTTGTAACTTATTATCTCCACGAAAAAAAATACCTGGAAGCCAGAAGATTTGCAGGGGATTTCGTGGAGCTCGCAAAAAAGATAAATGACCCCATTCAGATAAGTTCCGCATGCAATCAGGCAGCCGCTGTTGAGGTTGGCCTGGCTAACCCGGAAAAATACAGTTATTACATCGGGCAAAGGGATTCTATTGATGAGGCAGTGAGGTCTGACAAGATATTAAGGAGCACCAAAGAACTGGAAGCCAAATATTCTTTGAACCAGAAACAGGCAGAGATTGACAACCTGAACAAACAAAAGAAAATAGACCAGCTCACACTGAGGCAGCGAAACATTCTGAACTGGACACTGGCAAGCATTGTGTTAGTGGCTTTTTTAATAGTGTTCCTCTATTACAGGAATTACCGGCAGAAAAAGAAACTGTTGCTTGCCGGAGCCATGCTGCAGCAGCAACGCATCACTGAACTGGAAAAGGAAAAACAATTGCTTGCTGCGCAGGCTGTGCTGCAGGGCCAGATAGAAGAAAGAACCCGGCTGGCCAAAGACCTGCATGATGGCTTGGGCAGCATTTTATCAAGCGCCAAATATTCATTTTCAAATATGAAAGACAATCTGATCATCACACCCGAAAATGCGGCAGCATTTGAAAAGAGCATGAGCATGCTGGACAAATCCATCAGCGAATTAAGAAGGGTGGCACACAACATGATGCCGGAAGCGCTCACTAAATTCGGCCTTGACACCGCGCTGAAAGATTTTTGCAAAAGTGTTGATCAAACCGGAGCAGTGCATTTAACCTATCAGTCATTCGCACTGGATGAAGCAACCATCTCAGAACTTTCATCCTCTGCTGTGTACCGCATCATCCAGGAACTGGTGAATAATATTCTTAAGCATGCACATGCCACAACAGCGCTGGTGCAATTAATAAGAAAAGAAAACGCCCTGAGCATCACGGTGGAGGATAATGGCAGCGGGTTCGACACTGGCATTCTGCAGAACAACAACGGCATGGGATATCTCAATCTGCAAAACAGAGTCAACTATATGAAGGGCACTATTGATATCCACACTTCGGCAGATAAAGGGACTTCCGTAAACATAGAAATACCAAATATTAAAGCATGATCAACCTGTTTATTATTGACGATCACCAGATGATCATAGAAGGCATTCACTCCTTGCTGCAGGATGAGCCGGACATTCATTGGATGGGCAGCGCCAAATCGCCGGAGGATCTGATGGATTTCCTGAAAAAAGATCAGCCCGATATTTTGCTTATGGATATCAACCTGCCCGTGAAAAGTGGCCTTGACCTTTGCAAAGAAGTGAAAGAAAAATATCCCGCCATCCAAATTATCGGGCTAAGCACATCCGACCAGCCAAGCGTTATACGCAAGATGCAGGAGAACGGAGCTTCAGGTTATTTATTAAAAGATGCTTCCAAACAGGAGATCATCACCGGGCTCCGCCAGGTGAACAAGGGAAAGGATTTTGTGAGCTTTTCCGTGGCGCAGGCATTAAAGAAAAAATCAAATAACGACAACTTGCCCGCCCTCACCAAACGTGAAAAAGAAATACTTGAATTGATAGCCGAAGGGTTCACCAATCATGAGATTGCTGCGCGATTATTTCTGGATGTCACCACCATTGATTCTCACAGGAAGAATATGCTCACCAAGTTCAATGTGAATAATACCGCAGCATTGATAAAGATAACAGTGAGCAATCATCTGATTTGAGATAGTTATTATCCTAACACATGGAATATTGCCAATAGGCATGTAGCTTGACAAGCTAACATGCATGTGTACCTGATTTGTACAAATCGTTTCTTCTTCTATTGCCGGTGATCCATACAAAGCTTTCTGAAAGTTTATTGGCTTCAATAAATTACCCCTTTTAGGGGAGATGCCTTCGCAGGCCATCAACATACATTTGTTCCTGTCAAAGATATCTTTTGCCTATTCGAAACGTTGCTGGATCATAAACCATCTGCCGGAATGATATATGGATAATTAAAACCCAAACAAATATTTTAAACTAAACAATCATGAAAGACATTAATTTTTCAAGGGAACACCTTAGTAATCCTTACCTGAAGATTTGCCTGGTTTTAGCGGGGTTATTAAGCTTTATCAGTTCAGATGCGCAACAGGCGAAAAATAAAGCAACTGCTCAGGTAACTGCAAATGCAAATGTTCCTGCAAACGCTCCTGCTACCCAAAATGTCTCAGCCAAAACAGACGAAGCGGTGCATACGGCATCAACAAAGGTGGTTACTTTAGCCGACCCGGAGTTTAAGAAAACAACAGCATATGCAAAGCAACAATCCAAGCACCCCAAAACATTTGACGAGACCGCCAAAAAAGATATCAAATATCCGGACGGGACTGTATTACATCTGAAGATGGTTAAGAACCCATCTTTCGGAGGACAATCCGCGAACGTTGCCTCGCATACCGTGAAAGGGAGTGAAAAAAAAGAGAAAAAAAATGAAAACGGCATTCAATGGGATTGCGCCAGTTCTATGGTAACACTTACCGCCAATAGCACCAGCTTCTTAAATTCCGATTATGCCACAGAAGCTGCTTTTATATACCCCGGAGCCATTTACACTTTTGACAATTTTTATAATGGTAGCTACAAAGAGACAGTCGGCAGACGGTTTCCTATGACCTTTGTGCTGAACAATCCAAACATCAATAGCTCTGCTTTTGTGAATGTCAATAATCCGGGTTTGGCGACTTCCACAAATGCTGTGGACAAGCTTATCAATGAGCTTAAAGGGCCAACCGCCAATGGAGACTTTCAGTATCAGGTCGAAGAAACAGATAATAATGCATCCACCAGCCTGCAAGTGAGTGGCGGAGGAAGCTACTCAGGTTTTAGTGCCAGCGATGGATACAAGGGTTCCACGCAATCCAATTCAGTGAGCCTGACAATTGATGCCAGGAAAATATTATATACCATCAATACCACGCCTCAGGATAGTGGTTTTTTTGCCGATCCTAAAATTGAAAGTATTCCCAACCTGATGGTGATCGGTGGCGTAAGCTATGGGATACGCGTATTGGCAAACCTGACTTACACTTTTAATTCATCGCAGGAAGCCGACAAATTCAAAGCAGCATATAGTGGGATGGGCGCCACTTTCAATTTTTCTCTCAACCAGATTTCCCAAAGCGCAGCAGCATCCAGTACCATCAATTGCTATGTGATCGGAGGCCCTGGCAACACGACCTTGTCTTTTGATAAAAGAGATCTGGAGAAACAACTCAAGGCAGTATTTGCAGGAGCTACTTACCAAAATGCAAAGCCAATTGGCTACAGCTTTTTTGATATGTCAGGAGATCTGGTAGGCTCAAATAGTGCTACCGATGCATTCCCTGAACGGACTTGCGTGCCAGACGACAATGCATCCAAATTGGAGAGTGCTTATGTATCGTACACTACCGGCATGATGCCCGGCGATGATAAGGACTTTGATACCCATTATAATGTTATCTTGTATCCGGGTAATGCAAAAACCGGGAATGGGTATAATGGATATGATAATTACCCACAAACAAAACCCAATGGAGAGTTTTTTATATCTGCATACAAAACCGGGCCACTGAATATCGCGTTCCCAAATGGTAATGTGCATACCGATCCATTGACTACTAATATTTATTTGAATGACCAGTTAAAGGCCAATAAATTATCTGATATAACGCAGGATTATTTTGTAAATAATAATGGCGGATTGGTACACTTCCACGTTTATCCCAACGGGCATGATACATGGGTAATTACGCAGGTGAAGCTCGTGCTGAATTTTTCCGGAGGCATAACGCATACAGTGACGTGGGGCACGCAAAACGCATCAGCCCTTACCTTATCCCAAAACAGCACCGAAGCCACACTTTATTTCGGCCCGGATTTTACACCCAAACAATAAGCCATATAAACCATTTTGATTCTATGAAAATTTTAATGTGGTAAAAAAATATCGGCAAACATTTGCGCTGCATTAATTAAAAAAGCAAAAGGAACAGGAATTGCTTCAGCAGAAGAAGCAGTTCCTGTCTTTTGTTTGTTGTTAAAACACAACCGGGATCATTCGCAATTGCCAACAATCTTTATCAAACATGCTGCTCATAGCATTGTTTGGTATGGCCACTTTGTGAAATTCTTTACCCTCAAGGAAGAAGCTCAGCTCTTCTCCGACAGCCTGATACAATAAGTTTATGCATTGATCTGTTTTGGCTCTTTCGTCAGCGCCATTAAAAAAATAACGGTTAGCACGCACCCAAATAACGTCATCAAAATATCATAGTAATCTATTGGTATTTGCCCGAACCAAAATCTGACGAATTCCCACAGCGTAAGTCCGGCAAACACAAAAAGAGAGGTCCCGTAAATAATTATCGCGTTCTGTTTATTTGGAAATAGCTGCAGCGATTTTATACTGGAAAAAATGATGCAGGTTAATCCTGTTGCTGCAAAAAAATTCGGCAAAGTTCCCTGAAGAAATTTTCCTGCATCAGACAAATGCAGATGCATTGGCCTGATCAGGTCTTTAATTGCCAAAATCATGAGCACCGATATCAATCCTGAAATAATAATTATCGTTTTGCTTTTTGTGCTCATGTATGCTTTTAGTATTTCATCATCAGATGGCACCAGCGAAACCCAAAGAAGTAGCTCGTGCTTTTTTTAGCAGCTTATTAAGGCTGATATTCTTTGAAAGTTTTTTTTCTGCTTGCGGCGATGATGTGCTTCCATGTTTTCTGCTGCTGGTTTTAGAGTATTAATATCTAAAGAGAGAGTGTCTTCAGATGAAAGATTTTCAGATTGAATCATAGCTGCCTTATCTGATGATTCTTCGTCTGTACTGTCTGCCATTCATCGTTACTTGGTTTGCTTATCAGGCCGTCAAACTTTGGCCGCATGATACACAACTTTAGCGCGATTGCAAAACCGGGAATTCATTGAACACCCTGCCAGAAAGTCTCCGAAGAATATCTTGTTGAAGTTATGAACTAAAGCTGAATATTGAACGTCGAACGCTACCAGAAGTGGGTGCCTGCAAATAAGTGATGTTGGAATGTCCTCCCTATCGGAGCAATTTTTGTATTCGATGCTGTAGCTTCCATGATTTCAAAATTTCAGCGGCGGTCCAACTATTTTCATTCCATGTGTTGCCCACAATTCTTTCATGACAATCTCTTGATTCTTGGGTATGCCTTTGCCTGTCTTTGACATTTGCTGAAAAAAATCTTCCATGGAACCAGCAGGCTGAAAAAGAACAAGCATTTGCCCTTCTCCTTCGCTTATTTTAGCGAAAGCATGAGGAACAGTTCTCGGTGCAAAAGCCGAGTCACCGGCGGTCAGCGTAAATTTTTCTTCTCCGACCTGCACTATAAAATCGCCTTTCATTATATAAAACCATTCATCTTGCGCATAGTGAAGATGCATGGCAGGACCTCCTTTGGCCTCCCGGATAGTATCATAAATCAGCAAGTCGCCATCAGTATCTTTCGAAGAAACTTTACAGTCAAATTTACCGCCCATGATCAATAGCTCTTCACGGTATCGGTCTTTATTTGCTTCAACCTTAAAAGCTCTGTTAGGCCTGTAGGGAGGAAATCCGTTCGCTTTCGCCGCAAGCGCTGAGGCCACAAAGGGGAATTGAAGAAACAAACGGCGCTTCATAATTTTCGGTTTTGTAAGAGTTTAGGTATGGCCTGCCTGCGCATTACAAACCTATCATTAAAGTTAATGAAATCTTTTATTATCGAGAGGCTCTCCCTGTTGCTTTTGTGATCGTTTTGCATTCATAGAAAAAGGAGCCTGCCGGGCTCCTGTTTTCATATAGCTTCTGAAATATCTTGATGTATCGTGTTTGCTCTCTTTTTCTTAAGTCTTTACTAAACTGGTTTTCCTACGATATAATAAGGCATTTCAAATTTGGTTCTTTGCAAGGGTTGGATTTCTTTAGAGTCAATTTTTAATCATGCTGATTGGATTTTTAAAGGTTATTGTTAAAAATGGGTTTCTACAGAAAATGGATTTTAGTTTCTCTAAAGTCGGATTTTAATGAGGCAATTCGTGTGATAATGGATTTCAGTTTCCCGAACATTGGATCTAATGTGGTAATTCTTGTGATATTGGATTTCAGTTTCTCGAAAATTGGATCTTAACAGGACAATTCGGATAATATTGGATTTCAAATTGGGTTCTCAGGATATTGGTTCTGTAATATTGGATTTGCTTAATGTTGTCCATTTCCTTGCCATATTTTTCAGGTTTCATTATCAATTAGTTACGATTGGAACAAATAAATAAACTTCCATATATTGGAAATAATAGAAATATCTGGGAAGTTTAATGAGTTTCATTACGATCAGAGGTGTCTTCAGCTACCGTAGTTGGATTTGTTTAATAAGATAACTTATGCAGGTCAGCGTACTATAAAACATGTAAAGGGGAATATGTAAAAGCCAAAGGCTGGTTTGTCAGATATTAGATTTATTTTCATCTGCCATAGTTACTTTTCGTTGCAGCTATCTGGCACACACTACTCTATGGACAACCTTACTTGACATTTGATAAAAGCAGATTATTCACTAAGACTCGTACAAACGGTCGTCTTTAAGTCCAATTCATTTAAAATAACAGCCATACCTCGCTGAGGATTCGTGAAATGGATACTTGATTGATTTCAATCCTTGATTAGCAGCATGGAGGCGAATGCAGGCTTCTCCACTGTCATCAACTTATCAATTTGCCTTTTCTGAAGAATTAAAACCTGCAGCGCCTTCCTTATTATCCATTAAGTGTACCTCCTTGTGGGTTTTTAATCCCCAAGTGGCTGTGCACTGAACATAATAAATGCCGCCAGGTTTTGCGTCTATCACTACGGTCTGATCTGGCCCTGATAATTTTGCGGTTATATTATATATTCCTGGTTTTCGAAGTGTTAAAATATATCTGCATCCGTTGGTGATCAGGCATGCCTTTTCCCCATTTATCAGGAGATCGTAGCTTACGGCATAGTCCAGAAGTTTGCTCGGCCGGTATATATACAGCGTAGCGTACGAAGCCAGTGTACTATCCAGAATCCTTTTTCGTACAGACGCAATGCTATCTGCACGGGGGTTAGTGATGCTTTTGTTAGCAACTGTTAGTCTTTGTTTAATCCATAGTGTGTCAGTTAAAACAGTTGGATTCGTTATTTTGTCAAACGCAGACTTGAATGTCATGTAGTCTTCCGTAACATGAATGATCTCAACCACGAGGATATGTTTTCTTAAAATTTTCTGTTCTGCAGCCGTTCGGTTTTCAGCGCCTGATTGATATGTAAGAGTGTAAGTACATTCATTAAGCCAGTTTACTTCCCAGAAGAGGGTTTCTTTTCGCTTTGGTAAAATCTCCTTTTGAATATCCCCTTTTCGAATAAAGATTTCTGATTCACCATTTACAAGGTCGAAATAATTAAATGTTCCATTCTTCACATCGGAGCAATTTAAAGGGACATTGTCCTGGCCACTGACAATAGACCGTCCGGAAAAAAGGAGTAATAAAACGCAGAGGCGGACAAATGCTTTGAAGATGGTCATACTGAGTTTTTGTTTCCTGGAGCGAAACTCAAATATACTTATCAGACTTGTCATATTAAAAGAATCGAATGATTGAATCTTTTGCCCTGGCTGGAAAACACTCATGGCTCATTTTACTAAACATGCCATTCTGTCTTTCTTTTGAACCATGCGGCAAGCAGGGCAGGAGCGCAGCCAAAGCTATTACAAAGTCATTAGCGGCTTCCATTTTTACCAAGGCAATTTATTGCGAAAAAGGAGAACAGGTCCATTTTGAAGGGAATCATATATCACTTTACGGTAAGAAATAAACGACAAACAATTGAGTATATGATTATCTTCTAATATTATGTTTTGGTTACGTATTAAATTTTTAAAATACGTAACAATGACAAATAAAAAAAAGGGAACGGGCAAAAAGCTGATTGATGCAACAAAAACGCATTATGTTTTTTATTTAATTATATTTAGTTTATTATTGGTATGCCCCCTTGCTTCATTAGCGCAAATTGATTCAGGTAATTTAATTATGAGGAAAATATCATTTAATGAATTTGTAGTTTGGTCTTCTATTTTGTCAAACATAATAACTATTGGGGGCTTTGTACGGGATTTTACAGGATGGGCATGGAACAATATCTTTTGTAACCCATTTTTTAGAATCTGTGTTTGTTCTTTAATATTTACAATCTTGCTGATGTTTGCGACCCTTTTTAAAAATAAATCAATGAGAATAATCTCTTATGTTTTTATAGCGGCTATCGCAATCGTGGTTTTTATTTTATTGCCAAAAGGAGATTGTGTAGCAAAGCCAATCACTAAAAGTGATACTGTCATAAAGCCAATTGATTCTACAGTACATAAGTCTCCTGTACTCAAAAAGAAAGAAACTACTCATAAGGAAGTAAAGCAGACTAATACAAACGGCAATAATGAAGCAAATCAAAATTCAGGAGAGAATAACGGAAATATAGGAGGGCATGATAATAAGGTAGATAATAGGAAAATTGATTTAAGGGGCAATAACAATACCTATATAGACCATTTCAATGTTTATATAAATAAAGAGTTGGAATTGACAGAAGAGGGCGAGAAATTTATAATTGATTCATTGGCGAGATTTATGGCAAAGAATAAAATCAAATCTAAGAATATATTGCTTTCAAAAACTCCAAATAGCGAAGGGAGGAAGATATACCTACAAATAGTCAAGCTGCTGCGAAGCAATGGCTATTACTTTGGAGGAGGTTCGCCAATTCCTCTCGATTTCCAAGATGACCCTACGGGTACTGGTGAACCTACGGGAATACGGTTTTATGCTGAAAATGGCGAAGTAGAAATTGTCGTTGGCATTTTAAACCCTTAATTATTTCTTCTTAATAATCTTTGTTTTTATACTCAATGCAACTGCATCTTCAAAGCTCATACCATTAGGGAATGGCTGATGTTTAATTTCTGATTTTTTTACCTTCTTTTTTACTGCTTTCTTCTTTGTTGCCATAATTCAAAGTTAAGGATAATATATTTTCATTAACTTATGCAGCTAAAACTTAGCTGCTATGAAAAGGATAATTTTCTTAATTATTTTTATATCTACATTTCTACCATTAATATCGCAGCAAATTTATCAGCATGGCACTATAATATTAGCCGCAAAAGGTAAAGATGGAATCATATTGATAGCGGATTCAAGAGAAAGCACAATGGACAGTAGAGGTGTTATTCTTGGGTACTCTGATAACGCCCCTAAAATTATTAGATTAAAGAAATATGCTTTTGCGGTAGCTGGTCAAAAATTAAATGATGGGACGTATATGATAGGCAAGATGATTAGGGACT
>Ga0302280_1000323_pt1 | contig 41707 bp, 37 predicted proteins | sample III_Fen_E1_1_FD_198771 | JGI IMG/M metagenome (GOLD analysis project Ga0302280, IMG submission 198771) | Peat permafrost microbial communities from Stordalen Mire near Abisko, Sweden - III_Fen_E1_1 | ecosystem: Environmental > Terrestrial > Soil > Wetlands > Permafrost | place: Sweden: Abisko... | reverse complement strand
TGCAAAATATGTTTCTCCTTTTATCGGAAGAATTGACGACAGCGGCTGGGACGGTGTGCAATTGATCGAGCAGATTTCGCGCATATACACTATTCAGGGATTTGAAACAGAAATACTCGCGGCTTCAATCCGCAGCGCATTGCATATTATTAAATGCGCTGAAGCCGGTGCTGATGTTTGCACATGCCCGTTAGAGTCTATTCTGGGTTTGTTGAAACATCCGTTGACAGATATCGGTCTTGCTAAATTTTTGGAAGACGCGAAGAAATTTAGTTGAAAAAGCTGACTGCATCAAGAAGCTTTTATCGGATTGGTTCAGTTTTTATTAAGAGTCTTAAGAATATTCTTTAAAATTCAACAACTATAAGGATTATACTTCAAGTTATTTTGTATTTTTTTATTGAAACAAGCTTTAGATATCGTCACATGAAATCTACAGTTCTCCTTTTTACCGTAAGCTTATTTATTTTAATTGCATGCCAAAAGTCGCATTTCAGTCCTTCCAATCCTAATCACTCTGATAGTTCTACCACTCAAAATGATTCTTTGGGACTTATAAAAGAGGTGGTTTCTCTGAATTCAACGGGTGACACGACACAAACTCAATCATTTCTTTTCGATAGTTCAAAAAGATTGCTGGTCGTTAACTCAAAACTTTATTTAACATCAGGACCTGTTCTCTATATCCTATATCAGTACAACTATAAATACAACGGCATAAGTTTGCAGCCTTTTGGGTAAGTCTTACATATACAGAATACGCATCGCCGACCAACAGCTTTGTGGATTCTGTCACCCAAGCGTTAATGTATAATTCGCATAATCAAATCATTCTGGATTCTACCGTTTCTTCAACCAATTCCAGTAACACGCTTATTGGTGTCACGCATTTTAATTACGGAAATGATTTAATTGTTTTGCAATCATATTATCCAAATGGGGCATCCAACAGCAGTCTGGATAGCGGTTGGATTGATTCACAGTCCGATGTCGATAGTGTCAGGTTTTGGTGTCCTTTTGGCAGAAACAACACATATACTTTTTATGGTTATTCTGCATTTTCCTTTAATAGTATCCCAAACCCCCTTTACTTTAACGGTTTATTTGAAACAGACTGGTTTGGTACAGATTATCTGATAAATAAGTATTCCTCCGTCAACTCATATTCGATATTTTATTCAGGTTCAACACCTACTATTGCCGAAGGCGGAGGTTGTACATTTATAGTTAATTCTGCTGGTATATTGACCGAAATAAGTTGTGATTCATCTGCCTCTACCAATGGTACGACAATGTATTTTTATTATTAGGATGGTGTAATAGATATGTTTCTTCCTTTTTGTCTGGCAATCTCCCATCCTGTATTTTGGTTACATACTCTTCTGATACACCCTAACATAATCTACCAGCATTTGCTGCGGGAAAATAGTATCATCAACACCCTTTTGACCACCCCAGTTTCCGCCAACGGCGATATTCAAAAGCAAATGCATTGGCTGGTCAAATGGCCATGCATCATAACTGCTATGCTCATTTACAAACGTGAAATATTTTTTATCGTCCACAAAAATGCTGATGCTTTCAGCATCCCACTCTAAGGTATATACGTGAAAGGCATCAGAAAAATCAGGCACAGAGGTAACGGCCGTTTTTTGTGTGTGAATGACATGATTATATTTTTTGCAATGGATGGATGCGTGGATCACACCGGGATCATAACCTACATGCTCCATTATATCAATCTCCCCATCATCAGGCCATTTCAGCGGCGTAGCAGATCCCAGCATCCAGATGGCAGGCCAGGTGCCAAGTCCTTTCGGAAGCTTTGCACGCACTTCAATCTTTCCATATTTCCAGTCTGCTTTGCCTTTGGTGACCAATCTTGCTGAAGTATATTTTTTATTTTCTAAATCTTCCTTTCTTGCTTCAATGATAAGGTTTCCTTTTTCTACACGGGCATTTTGTTTTCTTTCTTTAGTATAATATTCAAGCTCATTATTGCCCCAGCCATCTCCGCCGACATCATAATTCCATTTAGCTGCATCCGGAAGGCCTTCGTAGTCAAACTCATCGCTCCAGACGAGTTTCCATGCATGTGCAGCAGCTACCTGTCTGCTTGCGAAAGCAAACACGAAAACAATAGCAGCAAGCACGAGAAATAACCGCAGGAATACAGTCATAAAGGAATTTATTTGGAAAGATAATGATAAAAAATATTTCACGCAAAGCCGCAACGAAAATGAAGAGCGCAAAGCTAATTTTTTGTGTTCGTTGCATTCTTTGTTCTCGTTGCGTGAAATATAAAATTTTGATGCAATGGTAATAGCCATTATTTTTGCAACTTACTATGAAATATATTTTGCGCATACATCATCATCATACTTCCCTGCAAAGGTAGGCCGGTGATGTTTTGTGCAATCAAAATAAACGATCGGAGGCTTACATTTGTAAGCCTTTTTTAATTTATAATATGGGCACAGATTTCACAGAGGTGCTCAGAAAAGAATTGATGAAATCTATGCTTTCTGTGTAATCTGTGGCAAAAGCGGCGCAATGAAAGAGAAACTCAAAATAGCTATCCAGAAAAGCGGCAGGCTGCATGAGGGGTCTGTCAATCTACTAAAGGAATGCGGGATTGACGTGGTCAATGGCGTGAACAAGCTTAAAACAGAAGCAAGCAATTTCCCGCTGGAGGTATATTTTTTTCGCGATGACGATATCCCTCAGTATGTAGAAGATGCCGTTGCAGATATTGGCATTATTGGCGAAAATGTGGTATATGAAAGCAACAGGAAAGTGGCTGTAGTAGAAGAACTGGGGTTTGCAACGTGCCGATTAAGCATTGCCGTTAGAAAAGGGGAAGAATACAAAAATGTATCTTATTTAAATGGAAAGCGCATTGCGACTTCGTATCCAGTCATCCTGCAAAAATTCCTGGATAAGAATAATATCAGCGCGGAGATACATGAAATCAGCGGAAGCGTGGAGATTGCTCCGGGCATTGGATTGGCAGATGCTATTTGCGACATCGTGAGCAGCGGGTCCACATTATTTATGAATGGGCTACAGGAAGCAGAGATGATTTTACAGTCGCGAACTGTGCTTATAAAAAATAATAAGCTGAATCTGGCTCAACAACAATTGCTTGATAAATTGTTATTCAGGATTCAGTCAGTTAAAAAAGCGAAGAATAATAAATATATTTTGCTAAATGCGCCAAACAATAAGCTGACTGAAATCATTGGTTTACTGCCAGGCATGAAAAGCCCGACAGTACTGCCATTGGCAGAAGAAGGCTGGAGCAGTGTGCATAGCGTGCTGAACGAAAATGATTTTTGGGATATTATCGAGCAATTGAAATCGGCTGGTGCCCAAGGCATTCTGGTTGTGCCGATTGAGAAAATGATTATTTGATACTCATTAGAATAATTTATCCGAATTCAGATGCAGTTAATAAAATATCCTAAACGAAGGGACTGGGAAAAGATCTTACAAAGGCCGTCTTTTAGGTCTCTTTCATTGGAAAAGAAGGTGAAGAAGATATTGGAGGCAGTAAAAACAAATGGGGATAAAGCCGTCAGGGATTTTACCGAAGCATTTGATGGAGTTAAATTGAAAAATTTGTCAGCATCGAAAGCTGAAATAGCAGACGCCGGGAAATTGCTCAGCGAAGATTTAAAGCAGGCAATCATAGCCGCAAAAAAAAACATCGAGAAATTTCATGCCGCTCAATTACAGCCTGTTGAAATAATTGAAACAATGCCAGGCATAAAATGCTGGCGGAAAAATGTCGCAATTGAAAAAGTGGGCCTTTATATTCCCGGAGGAACTGCGCCGTTGTTCTCGACTCTATTAATGCTTGGTATACCAGCTACCCTCGCTGGTTGTAAAAGAATCGTAGTTTGCTCTCCACCTGATAAAAAAGGGAAACTGCATCCTGCTATTTTATTCATTGCCAATTTGCTGGGCATTGAAGAAGTTTATAAAATAGGGGGAGTGCAGGCGATTTCCGCAATGGCATATGGCACCCAAACTGTTCCTTCTGTATATAAAATATTTGGGCCTGGCAATCAGTATATTACTTGTGCAAAACAATTGATTCAAAAAGATGGAGTCGCAATTGATATGCCCGCAGGGCCAAGCGAAGTCGCTGTCTTTGCCGACGAAACTGCCGATCCATCTTTTGTGGCCGCAGATTTATTATCACAAGCTGAACACGGGCCTGACAGCCAAGTAATTCTTTTGAGCAGCTCTGGCAATTTATCGCAGGTAATAAAAAGGGAAATTAAAAACCAATTAGAGCAATTGCCAAGAAAGCATATTGTACAAAAAGCATTGGAAAACAGTAAAATTATTTTGGTGAAAAATGAGCAAGAAGCACTATCTATATTAAATGAGTATGCGCCCGAGCATCTTATCTTAAGTTGTAAAAATGCGGAATCCTTTGCTGACAAAGTAGTAAATGCAGGATCCGTTTTTATCGGCAATTATTCGCCGGAAAGCGTGGGCGACTATGCAAGTGGCACCAATCATACACTGCCTACAAATGGTTATGCAAAATCTTACAGTGGTGTGAGCGTAAATAGTTTTGTAAAAAAAATCACCTTTCAGCAATTATCACGGGAAGGGCTGATTGAAATTGCTAAAACTACGGAGATAATGGCTGAAGCGGAAGGATTGCAGGCGCATGCAAATGCAGTTTCTATTCGGGTGAAATCAATAAATCCCGTTGGCATAGCGGCACGTTGATGCGTAAAAAGCCTCTATGTTTCTTTGTGTCTCTGTGGTTCAAAAAAATCACAAACCTTCGAATCAAAAAGATAAAAAATGTTCCAACTCGAGAATTTATTAAGAGAGAATATTAAAAAACTTGTTCCTTACTCATCTGCCAGAGATGAATTCCAGGGAGAGGCAAAGGTGTTTCTGGATGCCAATGAGAACAGCCTCGGCTCGCCATTAATGGTTTGGCATAACCGATATCCGGATCCTATGCAATGGAAAGTGAAAGAATCGCTGAGTAAAATAAAAGGTATCCTCCCTGAAAATATTTTTCTGGGAAATGGCAGCGATGAATGCATTGATATTTTGTATCGTGCATTTTGTAATCCGGGGAAAGACAATGTAATTATCAATCCACCCACTTATGGCATGTATGAAGTAAGTGCGAATATTAATGATGTTGAAGTGAGGCGATGTTTGTTGCTGGATGATTTTCAGCTTGACCTGATTCATATGGAAAACCTGATTGATGAGAATACTAAAATCATCTGGATTTGTTCTCCAAATAACCCTTCAGGCAATTCCATGCAAAGAGAAGATATCGAAACTGTACTGAATAATTTTTCTGGTCTGGTGGTAGTTGATGAAGCATATATCAATTTTTCGCGGCATAAATCTTTTACACAGGAATTGAGCGATTATCCCAATCTTATTGTGCTTCATACCCTCAGCAAAGCATGGGGGCTGGCTGGATTAAGGCTGGGTATGGCTTTTGCAAGCAATGCGATTATAGACATTTATAATAAAATAAAGCCTCCATATAATATCAACCAGGCATCTCAGCAACTCGCATTGAAAGCGCTGGAAGAAGTAGGGCAAGTGAACGAAATGATAAAGCTGATTGTTGATATGCGTGAAGGATTGAAAAAGCATTTGGCTGTCTTACCTGTTGTGCAAAAAATTTTCCCAAGCGATGCGAATTTTCTGCTTGTAAAAATGGCTGACGCAAAAGCAGTATATAAGTATTTACTGGAAAGGCAAATTGTAGTTCGGGACAGGAGCAGGGTTGAGTTGTGCGAAGGTTGTCTGCGCATCACAGTTGGCACAGAAAATGAAAATAAGGAATTGATAACGGCGTTGGCGCAATTTATTTTTTAAGGATTGCTTATCTTTAATATTCTTTTAAAAAAATCAAATAATTTATGAAGCAGTTATTATTAAAACCAGTTTGCATTGCTGTGTTGCTTTGCGCTTTTTCTTTAATCGCATGCGCCGGTGACACTACAAAAGTGGCCACCAATAGTAAAGAAAATGCTGATGATGTGATTTTGAAGTTACCTGATGGCTTTACTGCTTCAGTCTTTGCCGAAGGATTAGGGCATGCCAGGCATATCGCTGTTAATACCAACGGAGATGTGTACGTGAAATTAGCAAATTTAAAAAATGGCAAAGGAATCTACCGTTTGCGCGATACGAACGGGGATGGCAAGGCAGATGATATAACAGGATTTGGTGATATAGCGGGCACAGGTATCGCGATAAAAAATGGTTATTTGTATGCCTCAACAGATGAAGAAGTTTTCAGGTATAAATTAGATGCTGCCAATAATGTGGCCAATCCCGATAAGCCCGAAAAAATTGTTACTGGTTTGTTGTCCAGGCATGAGCATGAAGCAAAAGCTATCGCATTGGATAATGATGGCAATTTGTATGTAAATATCGGGGCCTATTCAAACGCATGTCAGGTTGCGGACAGGCAAAAAGGCTCACCGGGCATGAAACCTTGTCCCATACTGGATTCGGCTGGTGGCATCTGGCAGTTTAAAGCTGATAAGCCAAATCAGACTTATGGTGATGGAATTCGTTATGCAACAGGGTTGCGCAATGTGGTTGGGCTGAATTGGAATACTGCTACCAATACTTTATTTGTGATGCAGCATGGCCGTGACCAGTTGCACGATCTCTTCCCGGATTTGTACGACACTAAACAAAGCGCCGAGTTGCCCGCTGAATGTATGTATGAATTGCACAAAGGCTCCAACTGTGGCTGGCCATATATTTATTATGATGAATTTCAGCATAAAAAAATATTAGCACCAGAGTTTGGGGGCGACGGGAAAAAGACTGCCGGTGAAGATGCACAAGATCCTGTTGTTGCTTTCCCTGGTCATCTGGCACCGAATGGTTTATTATTTTATACAGGAAATAAATTCCCTGAAAAATACAAGAATGGCGCATTCATAGCATTCCACGGATCATGGAACCGGGCACCGGAACCCCAGAAAGGTTATCTGATTGCATTCGTTCCTTTCAAAGATGGCAAGCCAGCCGGTGATTGGGAAATATTCGCGGATAATTTTTCGGGCGGCCCGGAACTTACTGCATCCGGGCATGCTAAGCACCGCCCATGCGGGTTAGCACAGGGCACTGATGGTTCTATTTATGTTTCTGATGATTCTAAAGGGACTATCTGGAAAATTACCTATACAGGAAAATAATTAATAATTAATGATGAAGAAATCGCGGCTTCTAACGTTAACAGGTATCCTTTTTCTGTTTTCGGTATTGCTGATGGCACTGACAAAGACAGGATCATCAAATCAAAATAAACTGGCAGCATCTATTGAGAGGGGTAAAAAAGTATATGCCGAAAGATGCCTAACCTGTCATCAGGCCGATGGTGGCGGCGTGCAGAATATGAACCCGCCATTGACAAAAACGAAATGGGTGCTTGGAGATAAGATACAGTTGATACAAATAGTACTAAAAGGCCTGAGCACAGGTGTAGAGATTGATGGTGATTCATATCATAATGTAATGGCATCACACGCCGATCTCACCGACTTGCAAATTGCAGATGTGCTCACTTATGTACGAAATAGTTTTGGAAATAAAGCAAAAACTGTTACAGAGGCAGAAGTGAGATCTGTGAGGGCAAAAACGAAATAGATTAATAATTCCCGAGTGATAAAATATAGCCACTGATATGTTCAGTGGCTATATGCTAATTAAAAAGTGATGAAAAGAATTTTATTTATTGACCGTGATGGCACATTGATTAATGAAGTACCGCCCACTTACCAGGTTGATTCATTTGAAAAGCTGGAATTCTATCCTCATGTTTTTGAATTTATGGGAAGGATTGCACGTGAATTCGATTATGAACTGGTAATGGTCACAAATCAGGATGGGCTCGGTACTCCTTCATTCCCGGAAAATACATTCTGGGCAGTACAGGATTTTGTGATCAAAGCTTTTGCATACGAAGGGATTCATTTCAGTGCGGTGCATATTGACAGGTCTTTCCCTCAGGATAATTTGCCTACACGCAAGCCTGGCATCGGTATGCTAATAGAATATTTGAATAATGATGTGTACGATATCAATAATTCTTTTGTGATTGGTGACCGCATAACAGATGTACAGTTGGCTAAAAACCTTGGTTGCAAAGCGTTTTGGATTAATAACAACCCTGATTTAGGCGGCAAAGAGATCAGTAATTCGCGAGCAGAATTAGAAGAAAGTATTTCATTGGAAACAAAACAATGGGGGAGCATATATGAGTTTTTGAAACTTGGCTTGAGGCATATTTTCCATGAGCGCAATACAAATGAAACGAGAATAAAAATTGATCTCAACGTGGATGGTAACGGCAAAGCGGCGATAAAAACAGGCATTGGATTTTTTGATCATATGCTGGAGCAAATTGCAAGGCATGGGAAAATGGATTTGATGATCAGTACAGAAGGCGATTTGCATATCGATGAGCATCACACCATTGAAGATACCGGGATTGCGCTGGGCGAGGCATTCGCAAAAGCGCTTGCAGATAAGCTGGGTATGGAGCGCTATGGTTTTGCATTGACTATGGATGAAGCTGAAGCAAAAGTGCTGATTGATTTTGGAGGCCGCAACTGGATTGTGTGGAACACGGAATTTAAAAGAGAGAAAATAGGGGAGATGCCGACGGAAATGTTTTTTCATTTCTTTAAATCATTTTCTGATGCGGCCAAGTGCAATCTGCATATTGAATGCCATGGAGAAAATGAGCACCATAAAATTGAAGCGATTTTTAAAGCATTTGCAAAAGCAATCAGAATGGCAGTGAAAAGAGATCCGCTCAGCAATTATTTGCCAAGCACAAAAGGCTTATTATAGCAATCTACAGTTTGAAAAATATTTTCTTCGTATATAAAAAATAGCATAGCAGCCATTCCAATGCAAATACGCACAACGAACTAATGATCAATTTCAGTGTTTCCGGAGTTCCGAAAATATCCATCAATCCGCCACTGATGGCTGATATATATTGAGTGAACCATCTGTCGCCTACAATCTCAAAAAATAAATAAATGAAGATCGAGTTCATGCCAACAATAGTAAAGAATTGCAAATGCTTCCGGTGATCTTTAATATCAATCCACCAATAGCTGAATGATAGAAAGCAAAGACACCAGCCAAGGGAAGCCAATGTAAATGAACTTGTAGCAATTCGTTTAATGATGGGGGTTATTCCTGAATAATCCAGCCCATAACCCAGCACAAAACAAATGACTGCCCATAACAAAAGCGTTCTGATTTTATTTTTTCCATTTAGTAAAAGCTTGCCTGCGATAGCGCCGGAAATAGTGTGAACAGCAGTAGGTATGCAGTTTATAGCTACCCAGCCTCCATGATTGATTTTATTCATCAACAACAAATCAACATAGTTCCCGAAATTATGCTGATCAGTAAATGGCTGATTAAAATTTGGCACATGTGTAAACCGGTATAGTATGTCGGTTAATAACAACAGTCCCGCACATACGAAAATCTGAGCCGCGACACTCCATCTGAAAATCAGGAATGCAACAAGAGTGGTAAATGAGAGCTGTGTGAGCACATCCCACAGTTCAAACGACAATCCACCGGGGCGAACGGCGTAATCCAATACACCCCAGAAAAAAAGCCAGAAACACCTTTTCAATATTTTTTTAAAAGATTGCTGCCATGTCACTCCTTGTGCATATTGTTTGGTAAGCGAGAATGCCATAGCAACACCTGCCATGAACATGAATGAAGGCTGCACGAGATCCCAGAATCGTAGCCCGTTCCATGGATGATGAGAAAGTTGCAGGAAGAAGCTATGCAGAATTGGCTGATCGTTGCTGGCATTGGATAAATGGTCATATAAGCCTGTGCTTTCAAGTGCAAGAAGCACCATAATGAAGCCTCTAAGGAAGTCAAGTGAAAGCAGTCGTTGTGCAGTTGGTTGGTTGGGTTGTTGGGGTTGCATATTCTTAAATGAAAATAAAAATTAAGGTAAAAATTGGTAGTTTTCAAAAAAGCTTTCATATTTGCATTTCAATGAAACAATTTCAATTAAACATCCAATGGTGGTGGCATACAAACTCCAAAAGGGGCGGGTAATGCTATGGCTATGATGTGTTACTATATTCAGCCCCGATATATTCGGGGCTTTTTGTTATTACAATGTTGACCTGATTGTGCTTATTTAAAATCGTATTCAGGTTAAAATCACGGTTCGGACAATTAAACAGAAGGCAAAATTTAACTATCAACGAGGCATGAAAAAAATAGAAATCAGAACAAATTTCAAAAAAATGCTTTCGGATGTACATACGCCGGTTGGCATTTATCTGCGGCTGCGCGACCGTTTCCGCGATACCATCCTTCTGGAAAGCACCGATTATCATGCAGCAGAAAATAGCTATTCATTTATATGTATTAATGCCATCGCTGGTATTGAGATTACGGATATAAAGAATATAGAACTTAAACTGCCGGGACATCATCCCGAAAAGATTCCAATTAAAAATGCAGGCGAAGTGCCCACACTATTGTGGGATTTTATGAAGCGGTTTGATGTTCCCGCCGCAAGTGAAAAGGCGGTAAAAACAGCGCAGGGCTTATTTGGTTACACAACATTTGACGCGGTTCAGTTCTTCGACACCATCAAATTCACCAATCACCACTCAGAACCTAACCCAATCCCTTTAATGCGTTATCGGTTATATCAGTATGTGGTAGCCATCAATCATTTTAAAGACGAACTATACCTATGCGAAAATGAGATCGATGGACTGGAAAGCGAATTGCAGGTAGTGGAATCTTTGATTAAGAGCAAAGATGTGCCGGTTTATCCCTTTCAGCCAAAGGGTGCAGAGGCCTCGAACATGACCGATGATGAGTATATAAAAATGGTTGAGAAAGGAATTGCAAGCTGTTTTCGGGGAGATGTTTTCCAGATTGTGCTGAGCAGGAGGTTTCAGCAAAATTTCAGCGGAGACGAATTCAATGTGTACCGTGCGCTGCGGAATATAAATCCTTCTCCTTATTTATTTTTTTTTGATTATGGCGATTATAAATTGATTGGCTCTTCACCGGAATCTCAATTGCTTATCCAAAACGGGAAAGCGATTGTTCACCCGATTGCCGGCACTTTTAAACGCAGCGGCGACGATGATATTGATCAGCAGATGTCCGAGAAATTATTAAATGATGCAAAAGAAAATGCAGAGCATGTGATGCTGGTTGATCTTGCACGGAATGACCTAAGCAGGATATGTGATGAAGTTTCGGTTGTGCATTACCGTCAGGTACAGTATTATTCACACGTCATTCATCTGGTAAGTGAAGTAAGAGGAAGAGTGACAGCAGATTCCAATCCATTTGAATTGCTTGCTGTAACATTTCCCGCCGGTACATTGAGCGGTGCACCAAAATTCAAAGCTATGCAACTGATTAATACTTATGAGCCAACCTTACGCGGTTATTACGGAGGTTGTATCGGCCTGATGGGTTTTGATGGTTCATGCACGCATGCGATCATGATACGCACTTTTTTAAGCAGGAATAACACGCTGTATTATCAGGCTGGAGCTGGTATAGTGGCTGCATCACAGCCGGAGAGCGAATTGCAGGAAGTGAATAATAAATTGGGGGCACTGAAGAAAGCTATTGAAGTAGCGAAAACTATAAGTTGAATGGTTCATTAAGTTGACATGTTGCAATAAAAGCATTGCAGATCAGCGTTTCAACTTACAAAATAAGGAAACTATAAAATGAAAATACTGGTATTCGATAATTATGATTCGTTCACTTACAACATAGTTCATCTGGTTGAAAAAATACTGCACCAGAAAATTGATGTGTACCGTAACGATCAGATTGAATTAGAGAAAGTGAAAGATTATGATAAAATTATCTTGTCGCCAGGGCCGGGAATTCCTGAAGAGGCAGGGTTGTTATTGCCTTTGATAAAAGAATATGCATCTGCAAAATCAATACTGGGTGTATGTCTTGGTCATCAGGCGATTGGCGAAGCCTTTGGCGGCAAGCTAATTAATTTGTCAACAGTTTATCACGGAGTTGCGACTAAGATAGAAATCCAGAGCCGGGAGCCGGGAGGCGAGAGCTTCTTATTTAATGGTTTATCTAAGAAATTTTCAGTGGGGCGTTACCATTCATGGATTGTGAGTGAAGAAAATTTCCCTGAAGAGTTGGAAGTAACAGCACGGGATGATAATAATTATATCATGGCATTGCAGCATAGAAAATACGATGTACAAGGAGTTCAGTTTCATCCGGAAAGTGTATTGACACCAGACGGAGAAAAAATAATGCGGAACTGGCTAAAATAAATGGGTATGAAAAAAATATTGCAATATTTATTTGAACATAAGACACTTTCCCGGGATAGAGCAAAAGAAGTGTTGCTTAATATTTCCAAAGGAGTCTGCAATGAGAGCGAGATTGCATCTTTCATTACAGTGTACCTTATGCGCAGCATTACAATTGATGAGCTACAAGGATTCCGCGATGCATTGCTGGAATTGTGCGTGCGGGTTAACTTAAATGGCGCGGAAACAATAGATATTGTTGGCACTGGCGGCGATGGTAAGAACACATTCAATATTTCTACGCTTGCCTGTTTTATTGTTGCAGGCACAGGTCAAAAAGTTGCGAAGCATGGCAACTATGGTGCCACCTCCATCAGCGGCGCATCAAATGTGATGGAGCAACTTGGTTACAAGTTCAAGAACGATGAGGAGAGATTAAGGAAGGAAGTGGATGAAGCTAATATTTGTTTTCTCCATGCGCCACTGTTTCATCCTGCTTTAAAAGCAGTTGGGCAAATAAGAAAAAACCTGGGCGTTCGGACTTTTTTCAATATGCTTGGGCCAATGGTCAATCCTGCTTTTCCAAAATTTCAGTTGGTTGGTGTGTATAATTTAGAGATGGCGAGGATTTATAACTATTTACTGCAGCAAACGGAAGGTAAATTTACTGTCATTCATAGCCTGGACGGTTATGATGAAATTTCATTGACAAATGATACAAAAGTAATTACTAATGAAGGCGAAAAAATAATGACTCCTGAACAATTGGGCAAACGTACTGTTGAAGCAACTGACATTTACGGAGGAGGGACGTTAGAAGAATCTGCAAAAATATTCTCAAAGATTTTGAAAGGCGATGGAACGTGGGCACAGAATGCAGTCGTGTTTGCAAACGCAGCCATGGCATTGCACTGTACAGGTGCTTACAAAAATTACAATGATGCCTATAAATCAGCGGTAGAAAGCCTTGAGAGCGGGAAAGCAAACCTGACGCTACAAAAATTGATCGCATTGCAATGACCAACTCTGCCCTTAAACGAGGATATGAAAAAAATAGTGTAATGAATATTCTTGAAAAAATAGTTGCAGATAAGCGCAATGAAGTTGCAATGAAGAAGACAATAATTCCGGTTGGTGCATGGAAAAGGCTTCCCCTTTACAGTGAAAAAAGATTGTCTTTAAAAAAATCCTTGCTTGAACAAAATTCCACGGGAATTATCGCTGAGTTTAAACGCAAATCGCCATCGAAGGGATTGATTAATGCAGATGCAGAATTGGGCGATATTGTTTCTGCATACGATTTACATGCTGCTGGTATCTCTATACTGACTGATGAAAAATATTTCGGCGGTACTAATGATGATTTAATTATTGCAAGAGAAGTTGTAACTACCCCATTACTGAGAAAAGACTTTATAATAGATGAATATCAATTGGAAGAAGCAAGAGCAATTGGTGCAGATGTAATTTTGTTGATTGCATCTTGCCTTACAAAACAGGAAGTAAGACAGCTTGCGCAGAAAGCAAAAAGCCTGGGTCTCGAAGTGCTGCTTGAATTGCATGGCGAGGAAGAGCTTGGTCATATTTGCGATGAAACGGAAATCATCGGCATCAATAACCGTGATTTGAAAACCTTTACAGTAGATATTGAAAGAAGCCTACTGATGGCAAAAAAAATACCCGCCGATAAAATAAAAATCTCTGAAAGTGGCATCAATTCGGTTGAAAGCATTAAATTATTCAGGGAAAATGGTTTTCACGGTTTCCTGATTGGTGAAAATTTTATGAAAGAAAAGAATCCTGCGGTTGCATTTGCCTCATTCGTTAATAAGTTAAAAAATGGTTTAGCATGAGAGTAAAAGTCTGTGGTATGACCCAGCTTGAGCAGGTAAGGAAATTAGATGAGATGGGAGTTGATTTTGCAGGTTTTATTTTTTATCAGAAATCGCCCCGTTATGTTGCCCGGCATATTGAAGGCGCACATTTAAAAAAGCAAAAGCTTCACTTAGGCAAAGTGGGGGTATTCGTGAATACCACCTATGAAGAAGTGATGAAACAAGTAGATGCCTATGGTCTGGACATGGTACAGTTTCACGGCGACGAGACTACTCGTTTCTGTGAGCAGGTGGCAAACTATGTTTCTGTGATAAAGGTCTTTCGCATGGGAGAGGATGACCCTGTTAACTGGATCGTGCGCCCTTATGAAGATGTGAGCGATATGTTTTTGTTCGATACAGAAGGAGTTGGCTATGGTGGCACAGGGAAAAAATTCAATTGGGATGTACTGAAAAAAGCCACGGTTAACAAGTTGTTTTTCTTAAGCGGCGGTATAGAACCCGGTGATACAGAAAAATTGAAAGCATTTGCCTTGGAGGCGGTGGCAAAAAGATTATTTTCAATTGATATTAACAGCAAGTTTGAAACAAGTGCAGGTGTTAAGGATTTGAAGAAGATAAAGGAGTTTGTTGATAAGTTGAAAGATTGATTGATTGACTAGCTCCAGCCTGAAGGCTGGAGAAAATTAGAATTAATTTTTAGCCGACAACGCGATAGATAATGGAAATAAGAAACGCGAAGGAACCCGATTTGCTAAAGATGCTGGAAATCTATAATGAGATCATTGCAAATACAACGGCAGTGTTTCAATATGACCCGCATACGCTTGACATGCGCAAAGAATGGTTCGCACAAAAAACGAAGGAAGGTTTTCCTGTTTTTGTGGCAGAAGAAAATAACGAAGTGGTAGGGTTCAGCACTATCGGAGCTTTCAGGAACTGGCAGGCATATAAATATTCGGTTGAAAATTCTATATATGTGAGGGCAGACCAAAGAGGAAAAGGGATCGGCAAAATGTTATTGCAGCCATTAATAGATGCAGCCATGCAAATGGGCATGCACACCATTGTCGCGGGTATTGATGCAAGCAACGAAACAAGTATTGCATTGCACAAACAGTTGGGATTTGTTGAAGTGGCTTATTTTAAAGAAGTGGGTTATAAGTTTGACAGGTGGTTGGATTTGAAATTTTTGCAGTTGATGCTTACTTGAATCCCTAAACCTGATAGATTTTAAAAAAAGTGAATTAAACTTAACTTATGTAATACTGAGATGCTTATTCAGTTTAATAACAAATATTTGAAATGATAAGAAGGACAACGGCACTCAACAAAGGCACCTACAAGCAGCCAAATATTTTTGGCTACTATGGGAATTTCGGCGGGGCTTATATTCCGGAGATGCTTTATCGCAATGTGGAAGAACTGAAAACTAAATACCTGGATATTATCTATGAAGATTCTTTTCAAAAAGAATTTCATGAACTGCTCAAAGATTATGCTGGCCGACCAACGCCATTGTATTTTGCGCAACGATTAAGTAAGCTGTACAATACGAATATCTATTTGAAAAGAGAAGATCTTTGCCATACAGGTGCGCATAAAATTAATAATACGATCGGGCAGATTTTGCTGGCATTGAAATTGGGCAAGACGCGCATCATTGCAGAGACAGGCGCTGGCCAGCATGGGGTTGCCACTGCGACTGTTTGCGCATTGAAAGGCCTTGAGTGCATCGTGTACATGGGCGAAAAAGATATTGAGCGGCAGGCGCCGAATGTTGCAAGAATGAAAATGCTCGGCGCGAAGGTAGTGCCTGCAAAAAGCGGCAGCAAAACGCTGAAAGATGCTACCAATGAAGCCATCCGCGATTGGATAAACAACCCGGAAGACACGCATTATATCATTGGCAGTGTGGTGGGGCCACATCCTTATCCCGATATGGTGGCGCGTTTTCAAAGTGTCATCAGTGAAGAGATGCGCTGGCAGCTTAAAGAAAAAACCGGAAACGAATTGCCGACACATGTCATCGCTTGCGTTGGCGGCGGCAGCAATGCGGCAGGTGCATTCTATCATTATCTCGATGAACTAAGTGTTGAGCTTATCGCAGTTGAAGCAGCAGGTCATGGTGTGCACAGCGGATTAAGTGCAGCAACAACCCAGCTTGGTAAGCCAGGAGTTCTGCATGGCAGCAAAAGCCTCGTGATGCAGACCGCAGATGGACAGGTAGTAGAACCTCACAGTATTTCAGCGGGGTTGGATTATCCCGGTATTGGCCCCTTGCATGCCCATTTATATGAAAGCGGTCGTGCAAAATTTCTCAGTGCCACTGATGATGAAGCCCTAAAAGCTGCATTTCAACTGGCGAAATTGGAAGGCATCATCCCTGCGCTGGAAAGCGCACATGCGCTTGCCGTTTTTGAGCAAATTAAATTTAAGCAAACTGATAATGTTGCTGTGTGCCTCAGTGGAAGAGGGGATAAGGATTTGACGACTTACATGAAATATCTTTGACTGGTAGCTTAACCAAAGAGACACAGAGTGCACGGAGATTCATAGAGAAACACGATGGCCCTTGTCTTTCTGGCTCATTTTCCAATCAAGTTTGACAACTTAAAAATTAGTGAAGAAACTAAATGAGCAGGATTAAAACGTTATTTGAAAAGAAGAAGAATAAGGTGCTGAATATCTATTGTACAGCGGGGTTTCCACAAGCAGACGATACAATTAAAGTAATGAATGCTATTCAGGAAAATGGTGCTGACATCATTGAGCTTGGCATGCCTTACAGTGATCCGCTAGCAGATGGAGAGGTGATTCAAGCCAGCAGCAGTAAAGCCTTAAGGAATGGCATGACAATCGCAAGATTGTTTGAACAGTTGAAAAATTTTCGTGAGAAGGTTTCTATTCCCATTATTCTTATGGGCTACATGAATCCCGTTCTTCAATACGGATTTGAAAAATTTTGTGCAGATGCTTCAGCAGCAGGAGTGGATGGGCTGATTCTTCCCGATTTGCCGGAGCATGAATTTGAAACTGAATATGGAGCGATCATAAAAAAATATGAATTAGATTTTATTTTTCTTGTTACTCCGGAAACTTCTAATGAGAGAATAACAATATTGGATTCATTGAGCACTGGCTTTTTATATGCAGTCTCGTCTTCGTCAACCACCGGAAAAGAAAAAAAATTTGATGCAGTCGAAAAGTATCTTCAACGTTTACAACATTTGAATTTGAAAAATCCAATACTTGTCGGTTTTGGCATAAAAGACAGATCAACATTTGAAGCCGCATGTAAATATGCCAATGGCGCTATCATTGGGACTGCATTTATCAAAGCGATCGAAAATGCAGATGATGTTGAGATTGCAACAAAGGACTTTCTCGGAACAATTCTGGAATAACAAATCAGGCTACACAGAATAACAAGAATAGAATCATGGTTCTGACAATCATAAAATATAACGCCGGGAATATTCAGTCAGTGCTCTATGCTCTGGAGCGCATCGGAGTTTCGGCGATTGTAACGGACGATAAAGAACAAATCCAAAAAGCAGATAAAGTTATTTTCCCCGGCGTTGGTGAAGCCAGCACAGCAATGAATTATCTCAAAGAAAGGAAATTAGATATACTCATTAAAAGCCTTTCCCAGCCAGTGCTTGGCATTTGCCTGGGCATGCAATTGATGTGCAGGTATTCAGAAGAAAATGATACGGAATGTTTGGGCATATTTGATGAGCAAGTGAAGAAGTTTGAAGCTCATCAAACATCGGATACCAGACAACTTTCGCCTAAGATTCCGCAAATCGGCTGGAACAATATTTATGATCTTAAATCTGATTTATTTGCAAGTGTTGCAGATGAAAGCTATTGCTATTTTGTGCATGGATATTATGCGCCATTAGGACAACACAATATTGCGACAACAAATTATATCGACCAGTACAGCGCTGCGCTGCATAAAAATAATTTTTACGGAGTACAATTTCACCCAGAAAAAAGTGCTGCGGTTGGAGAAAAAATTTTAAAAAATTTTATTGAGTTATAAGTTGAACATGAAAATAATACCGGCAATAGATATTATTGATGGCAAATGTGTCCGGCTTACACAGGGAGATTATGAGCAAAGGAAAATTTACAACGACCATCCTCTGGAAGTGGCAAAGCAATTTGAAGACGCTGGTTTGGAGAGATTGCATTTGGTTGATCTCGATGGTGCAAAAGCGGGTGCAGTAAAAAATTGGAAAGTACTGGAAACAATTGCAGGAAAAACATCCTTAATAGTAGATTTTGGTGGTGGAATAAAAAAAGAAACGGATGTCAGAATTATTTTTGAATCCGGCGCAGCTTATGCAACTATTGGTAGCATTGCTGTGAAAGATGAAACCGAGTTCGTGAAATGGCTTTTGATTTTTGGAGCAGATAAATTTTTATTGGGCGCTGATGTGAAAGAAGAAAAAATCGCTATTCATGGCTGGCTTGAGAAAACAGATTTATGGGTGTACGACTTTATAGAAAAATATATTCAGCATGGCGTGAAGCAGGTTTTTTGCACGGATGTTAGCAAGGATGGGAAGCTGGAAGGCCCGGCGATTGAATTATATAAAAACATTATTGCAAAATTCCCTGAATTGTATTTTATTGCCAGCGGAGGAGTAAGCTCCGCAAAAGATTTAAAAGAATTGAGCGAAATTGGCTGCAACGGAGCTATAGTTGGTAAAGCGATTTATGAAGGAAAAATTAAACTATCAGAGTTGGCAAAGTTGAATCGGTAAGAAAATTCTATGCTTACAAAAAGGATCATACCATGCCTCGATATCAAAGATGGGCGGACAGTCAAAGGCATCCACTTTGAAAATATAAGAGATGCTGGTGACCCTGTAGAACTTGGTGCATTGTATGCCCGGCAGGGAGCAGATGAATTGGTATTTCTTGATATTACAGCAACTGTTGAAAAAAGAAAAACATTAAGCGAGTTGGTCAATCGGATAGCTCATCATATTAATATACCTTTCACTGTGGGCGGAGGCATTTCGTCAGTAGGAGATGTGGATGTTTTATTACAAAACGGGGCTGATAAGATTTCGGTGAATACGTCAGCATTTAAAAACCCTCAATTGATTAATGACCTGTCCAGAGAATTTGGCTCGCAGTGTGTAGTGTTGGCTATTGACACCAAAAAAGAAGATGATAGCGAATGGTATGTCTATCTTAATGGAGGCAGAACAAAAACAGATGCACTATGCCTGGATTGGGCAAAGCAGGCGGTTGATATGGGGGCAGGCGAAATATTATTGACATCCATGAATAATGACGGCACAAAGCAGGGCTTTGCATTGGATATTACACGATCTTTATCAACGCATTTGCCGATACCGGTGATTGCAAGCGGCGGCGGCGGAACAATGAAGCACTTTGAGGATGTATTTAAAAACGCTAATGCTGATGCGGCTTTGGCAGCAAGCATTTTTCATTTTAAAGAAATTACTATCCCTGACTTAAAAGCTTATTTGCATCAACATAATATAACAGTTCGTTTATGATTATCATGAGTGCCGCAATATGTGCAGTCATTTTAATAATGATTGCACGCAATAGAATGCGGAAAAACAGATAAAATATATTTTTGTTGAACCACAAATACACTGCTTTTAACTGATTAATGAAATTTACTCTATTTTGAAAAAATATACTTTTTGTTTTTGTTTCTTAGTTTGTGCAATAGCCTCTTTAGCACAAAAAACCCCCGTCCCGATTATTTTTGACAGTGACATGGGCCCGGACTATGATGATGTGGGAGCCATCGCTTTGTTGCATGCTTTTGCAGACAGCGGGTATGCGAAAATATTGGCGACAGTTGCAAGCACCAAGTATAAGGGTGTCGCCAGTGTATTAAACGTTTTCAATACTTATTTTAACCGTGAAAAAATACCAATAGGTGTACCGAAAGGAAATGCGCAGGCTCCCGAGATATGGCAGCACTGGACTGATACGTTGATTGCAAATTATCCTCATAAAATAAATAGAAATGATGAAGCCGAAGATGCAGTTGTGCTATACCGGAAAATATTATCAAAGCAACCGGCACATAGCGTAACTATTGTTACTATCGGTTTTCTTACCAATCTTGAGGGCTTATTGCAATCAAAGGCTGATAAATACTCGCCTTTAAGTGGAAACGAATTGGTGAAAGAGAAAGTTAAGCAATTGGTTTGCATGGCAGGCAAATTCCCCCAAGGGTATGAGTACAATGTGGAAAAAGATATTCCTGCGTCACAATTTGTATTCAATAACTGGCCAAAAAATATTTTATTCAGCGGCTTTGAAATAGGAGAGAAAATTAATGCGGGTTTGCCATTGATTCACAACAATACAATCCACAACAGCCCGGTAAAAGATGTTTTCAGGATTTGTATTCATATGGCAAAGGAAGATAGCGCCGGAAGAAAAAGCTGGGACGAAACAGCCGTGATGGTTGCAGTGAAAGGGTTTGCGCCTTATTATCATCTGCATTACGGCCATATTTCCGTAGAGAATGACGGAAAGGATATATGGAAAGATGCCGGCAAAACGCAGGCCTATATGATTGAAGCAAGGCCATATAAGGAAGTAGAAACTTATATTAATAAAGCAATCATGCATCAGCCGGTAAAATAATTTCTGTTAATTTGCGCCTTTCCCATTATGCAAGTTGATTTTAAAAAATATAATGATGGTTTGGTTCCTGCAATTGTGCAGGATTTTATAACCAGTAAAGTATTGATGCTTGGATTTATGAGCGAGGAAGCGCTGCGGAAAACCTTAAGTGAAGGGAAGCTGAGTTTTTTTAGCCGTTCAAGAAATCGCATATGGACAAAAGGAGAGGAGAGCGGCAATTTTCTGTTGCTGAAAAGCATCGCAACAGATTGCGATAATGATACATTGCTGATTAAAGTTGAGCCGCTTGGGCCGGTTTGCCACACAGGCGCTGACACTTGCTGGAGCGAGAAAAATATTAAAGATGATTTTCTGTTTTATCTGGAGAGCATAATAAATTTGCGGAAACGGGCTTCTCCGGTAGAGTCTTATGTGGCTAAATTGTTTTCCACGGGCATTAATAAAATTGCCCAGAAAGTGGGAGAGGAAGCTATAGAAATGGTAATTGAATCAAAAGATAATAATGAAGAATTGTTTTTGAACGAATCTGCCGATCTTTTGTTTCACTATCTGATACTATTAAATGCTAAAGGATATACTTTGCAGGAAGTGATAAACGTTTTAGAACAAAGACATAAAAATTAATCAATGATGAAAACTGGTTTGCTTTTATTATTTGCGTTGCCGCTGTTTATGGATGCTCAGGATAAAAAAGATGCAGGGCTGGTTATCAATGGCGCAGTGAACGGGCTTGAAGAAAACTCCATTGTTTTTTTAACTGACGGGAATAAACCTAATGACACGGTAGCCACAGGTTTCGTTAAAACCGGCTTATTCCTGCTCTCTGCTCATTTACCGGAACCCGGGCTTTATGAAGTAAACTTCGGAAGCGCTAAGAAAAAATATCCGTTGTTTATCGGCAATGATCATATCCAAATGAACGGCAGCATCGAAAGCCTGAAAGACCTCGATGTAAAGGGTTCCTCATCCCATAATGATTTTGTTGAATTCCAGAAAACATTCAATCCGTATATCATGCAATTGAATGCGATTGGACAAATGCAGCAGAATGCACAATTGACTCAATCAAAAACAGATTCCATTAACAAAGTATCAGCCTCTGTCCTGGCTGCCATTCAGGTTGAAGAGGACAAATTTGTGCAAATTAAAAAATCTTCTTTCGTTTCTCCTTTTGTGTTGCTTGTCCTGGCACAATTGTCCGATAATACCCAGCTTGAAAGCAGATTTAACAAATTGACACCAGAAGTACAGAATGGTTTTTTTGGGAAATATATTCAACAACAGTTGCAAATTGCAAAAATTGGCGAGGTAGGTACAAACGCATTGGATTTCACACAGAATGATACTGCAGGCAAGCCAGTTCAACTTTCATCGTTCAAAGGCAAATATGTGCTGGTTGATTTCTGGGCATCATGGTGCCATCCGTGCAGAATGGAAAACCCCAATGTGGTAGCTACTTACAATAAGTTCAAAAACAAAAATTTCACAGTGCTGGGTGTCTCTCTGGACAAAGCCAAGGGTCCCTGGATACAGGCTATCAAAGAAGACAACCTTACCTGGACGCATGTAAGCGACTTGAAATTCTGGAACAATGACGTGGCGGCAAAATACCATATTCAACAGATCCCTCAGAATATGCTAATCGGACCGGATGGTAGAATTGTAGCGAAAAACCTACGCGGCCCGGATCTTGAATCTAAACTATGTGAATTGTTGGGCTGCAATTGAAAAGACGAATTATCAATTAATAATTTCAAATGCGACTATCAACCATTTCTCAATTAATATCTTTCCCTTCCTGCAAGGTTTTGATCATCTTTTCAACATTTGCTTTGTTCACTGCATCCTGAGCAAGTGGTTGTGCTTTTTGTGCAAATTCAAGGGCTTTCTTGTAATTGCCAATGGCAGAATATCCTCGTGCAAGTCCCATGCTGGTAACAAATTGCCCTGGATGCTTATCGTAATTCATTTTAAAAACATCAAAAGCTTCTTTCGCTTTTTTCTGTGCCAGTAGTTGTCTCGCATATTGATGTACTTCCAATTCATTCCCGTAAGGCAATGCCTTCTTCATAGTCTCAGCAGCTTCCGCGTTGCGACCTAATCTATCAAGCACCTGAGCTTTTGTGCTCCATGATTGAAAGCTTTGATCGCCTCCAAAATCTTCGCTGGTGGCGGAATCTGCCCATTGCAATGCCTGGTCAAGATTGGTGTTTTTCTGTACGCACCATTGTGCTGCCTGATTCCATGATTCCCATGTAAAGCCTTTATCACTGCGCAATTCTCTTCTGAATGATTCAACCTGTGATTTTATGTAATCTACTTCCACTTTAAAAGGGATGATAAGTTTCTCCCACTGCAATGCGATGGTAGCACTGTTTTCAGTTTGATTGGTGAATTCATACTTCAGCCATTCAACAGATTTATCATTTGCAATTGGTTTCACTTTCACCTGTAATGCATCTTCTTTGGGGTCATAATAAAAACTTCCCCATGACGAATTGTTTTTAGAAAATATGAGTGTGCTTTCATTGGGATCATAGGCAATAAAAAAACCGTACTTGCCTGCCGGCAAATCATGTCCTTCAATTTTTACATCACCTGAAAATTCTATCGTTGTATTTTCATTGGCACCAGCTCTCCATGGCGCTTGCTTCGTGTTGCCAAATCCCTGATCCGTATAACCAACAGGAATCAGTTTGCCCCAGATCTGGCCGTCTCTTCCCTTCACGCCAGGGCGATCGTATTGAATAATTATATCGGTAATGCCTATACGCTCACTGACAGAAGCTTTTTTATTCCCACCACTTGGCAATGAAGTAAGTTGTGCGTTCACAATATTTAAAAAGGAAAGAAAAAACAAAACAATTGCGGTCACGGCAAACATAACCTTTTTCATGTGCAAGTTTTTATAGATTAACAATAAAATACAGTGGCCAAATATAGATTTACTTTTTCCCGCATGATAAAATTTTACACCGAAGCGGAGCAAAAAGGATATGAAGCAGAAATGTAGGATAGGCGGGATTTATGACATTAGCACAATTCTAAAAAATCTTTACATCCAATCTTTGCATTCTGTTATCGGCATTTTTGCAGTTTAATTAGTTCTTAAGCAAGTGCATTAAAGAAAGAATCAAACAAAAAGATTTTTTTGCAGTATTGTTAGATCATGATGCTTATAAGCTATCAACTAATTGAACATGCTTTGGTTAATCAAGTCAACGAAATGAGCATATCAATTTACCATATTAATTTTTTTAAGCAAAGTTTTAAACCTGGGCTCATTCCTGATAGGGTCTAAAGTTGGGTCAACCGTAATATGCCACATGCGAATATCCCTGACTTCATACGATTTTTCGAGATACGATAATGCCTCTCCAAAATCACCGATGGCAATAAATGCTCTAGCAATATGATAAGGAGATTGATTGGGAAAATCTTTCAGGGATTTTTCCAGCACTGACTTTGCGCGAACCTTATCTCCGGAAACCGCATATAAATAACTATTACTGGGCCCTTTTACATCTATCATTAGATTACTGCCACCTTCTTGAGAAGTGCTTAGCACATTCTCTGCTTCAGCAAAATTTTTTCTTTGAATCAGTGCAAAAGCATAAAAAGACTTGGTAAGGTTAAGGTTAGGATCCATGATATAAGTTTTCTTTAAGTACAAATATGCTGAATCATATTGCTTGGCTAAGTAATAATTCCTGCCAACGACATAGTTTAACGTACTCGAAAGAGGATCCAGGCTGAGTGCTTTTTTTAATTCAATAATACCTTCTTCTGCTTTACCAAAATTCCACTGTAAAAGATTTCCATAAAAAACATGTGCAAAACTATAATTGGGGTTAGCGATGATAGCTTTTTCAAATAGTATTTTTGCTTTAGGCCAGTCATAATCAAATATGCAATTAATTAATCCGGAAGTCGCAAGCGCTTCACTAAGATTACTATCAAGTTCAAGCGCTTTTGCCACATATTGCTTTGCAAGAGGTATCGCATCCATTGGGCCCAATCCTTTTGTATTGATCGCATAAATATCAGCAAGACCACTATAAGCCAATGCGTAATCATGATCAAGAGCAATAGCATTTTTGTAATTGACTTCGGCACTGTCCTGATCTTTGGGAGTTCTTTTCTCCCAAAACCATCTTCCCTTTCTATAATAATTATATGCTTCTATATTTTCCGTATAATGCTTTGAGAGATCCGTTTTTTCTTGTTGTGTTAATTTCGTGTTTAGTGCATCAGCAATTTTTCGGGCTACCTCAGTTTGTATGTTTAATAAATCTCCCCATTCCCTATTATATTCTTCACCCCAGATCCTTTTTCCCGTACCGGCATCAGTGAGTTCAACCCTTATGAGAACTTTGGCCCCTTCTTTTTGAATACTACCGCTCACTATTGATTCTGCTCCCAGTTCATCTGCTTTTTCTTTAAGGCTCTTGCTGATATTTTTAAACGATACCGAAGATGCCCATCCTATTACTTCAAGTGAGTTTATTTTAGAAATCTGGGAAATGATTTCTTGCGCAATGCCATCACCTAAGTACTCATTCTCTTTATCGCTGCTTCCGTTAAGAAAAGGAAGGACCGCAATTGATTTTATTGCAGCTATCTGTTTACCATTTAAAGAGCGAAAAAGAAAAAAGCCCAAAACCAAAAAGATTGCGGCTGCAATTGCTGTTATATTCCTTTTCCGGCCTTCTTTCTTTTCTTTTAATTTCCCTTCAATTTTTTTTCTGTCCGGAATGACAAATCCTTCATTAGCCAGTGCAAACACTTCTATAGCATCATCTACATATTTAAAATGGAATTGTCCAATTGAAACAATTTTGAACTCCTGCTGATTTTTTATTTTAGTATTTATTTCGGAGGAGAACAAAACTGAGTTGGCAACACCTAAGGATTGAACACGCGAGGCAACATTTACCCCATCACCAAAAACTTTACCCGCCTCAAAAAATATTTCGCCTATATGTAAGCCAATACGAAGTGGGACAACTGGTTCAATGCGCAATAGCTGCTGTATTTCCATAGCACACTTTACAGCTTGCGTAGCGCTGGTAAAAGTGCAAAGACTTCCATCTCCATAGTCATTGAGTATTTTGCCACCATGAGATGATACAGATTGTTTCAGAACTGCTATATATCTTTTGTTGATAGATAGAGCAGCCTGTTCGTCCTTCTGCATGATAGCAGTAGAACCAACGATGTCAGTGAAAAGAATGGCTGCGAGCTGGCGGTTTTGTGGCATTGAAACTTTAATAGAATATAAAATTACTTCTTGCTCCTAAAGTTATTTATTTAACGGCTATCCACAATTAGTTATTCAATTTTTAAAATCTTTGCAAGCTCATGCCTGTACATCCTGCTAACCGGCAGTTCCTGTTTTGCGATCTCGATCAATTCTGATGTGTAAGATTCAATTTTATTTAAGGAAACAATATATGAACGGTGAATGCGCGTGAATGAATCCTTCGGAAGCATTTCTTCGAGCGATGAAATAGATTGCTTTGTGATGATGGTTTTGTTTATTGTAACAACCTTGATATAATCTTTGAGGCTTTCGATGTAAAGGATATCATTCAGTGCAACTTTTAGCGCTTTCCTGTCCGCACGGAAATAGATAAATGTGTCTCCATTTTCTTTTTTCTTTTCTATTTGTTCAATGCTTTCTGCATTTTTTGCAGGCGCCTCCATTACTTTGTTCACCGCTTTCAGGAACCGTTCAAATGAAATCGGTTTGAGCAAATAGTCCACTGCATCCAACTCAAAACCTTCCACTGCAAATTTTCTGAACGCTGTGGTGAAAATCACTTTAGGAGGATTTTTCAACGTGCGCAGGAAATCAGTTCCCAGTATCTGTGGCATCTGGATATCCAGGAAAAGCAAATCAATATGGCTTTGTTGCAGGAAAGCAAGCGCGTCAACCGCATTGATGCATGTAGCGGACAGCTCAAGGGATGGCACAAGCGCAATATGCTTTTTTATCACTTCAAGAGCGGGTGGCTCATCGTCCACTATCAGGCATTTTATTTTATTTGGAGGCATAATAATTAGTTCTGTATTTATTGGTGTTGCAAAAGTTTTGAAGGCGTGCCCATAGTCGCGGTTTTATTTAGTAATGGCAAATTCATTTGTACAAAAAACGAGTCTGCGTTGCTCTCCATATTTAATGAATATTTTTTTGGGTACAACAGCTCAAGCCTTTTTTGAACATTGGCAAGCCCAATCCCTTTTTTGCCGTTAATGGAATTTTGTTTGGGTTTGCTGTTCACCAATTCAAACAAAAGTTTGCCGTCTTCAATGACGATTTTAATTTTTATCCACGGCTCTTCAAGCATCTTGCTGGTTCCGTGCTTAAAACTATTTTCAACAAAAGGTATCAATAATAAAGGAGCTATCAATTTGTTTTCCCGGTCTCCATCGATTTGTATTTCCATCTGCAACTGGTTGCCATACCTCACTCTTTCAAGTTCTATATAATCGCTAATCATTTTAATTTCCTTTTCTAAAAGCACAAGCGGCATGTCGCAATCCTTGATCATATAATGAAGCGTGTCGGTTAGTTTTTCAATAAGCACTTCTGCATCTGGCGATTTGGTGAGCGTGAAAGAATAGATATTATTTAATGTATTGAAAAGGAAATGCGGGTGTATCTGGGCTTTAAGCAACTGCAATTCCGCATTGGTGTTTTCACGAACAAGCATTTCATTTTCCTTTTGTTTCAGATACCAGTTCTTCATTGTCTTTAATGATAAGAACAGCCCGAAGATTAGTGGCGGGTTGCCAAGAACCCTTATAACTTGCAACCTGATGGTAAATAGCGAGAAATAGTTTATTGTGCCAATTGCATGCCTCATCTTAGCGTTGATAACAATATTTATTGTGGCAAGTGCAAATAAAAAAGCACACAAAAGCAAAATGAAAAGTACAAAGAGAATGTATCTTTTTTTGTTAAAAAAATTTGGTACCAGATAATACGTCATAGAATAACATGCAACTATATTGCCCACAATTCCCCAGATGAAAGTGCCAATTAAAATGGGAATAATATTTTGTAAAAAATGAGCGGGTGGAAAAAGAATACCGATGCGAACGAAATGGTATAAAAAAACAGCCAGCCAAAATATAATATGGCGCTTGATTTTATAAATCCATTGAGTTGAAAATATTAATTTATAATAATTCATGCAGTTCGTATTGGGCAATTATATTTTTGCTAATGCAATCGCTTTCGTTATGCAATGGGAGGTTTAGTACAACAGTTATATCGCAGGAATTGGTAATTATTTCGACCTGATGGTTTCCGGGGTATAAAAAACGCAATTGTTTTTCGAGTCTTTTAAACTTCATTTTTGTTTCTGCAGGATCATTGCGATTATCAAGAAAACGGTTGCAGATAAGATGGTAATCTAGATGATCGCCCCACATCGTTATCGTCAATTTAAGCGAGGGATCTTTTGGGTGAGTTTTTAAAAAGCAATCGAAACTGGTTTCGATAAAAGATAACAATATCATAGGTGAAATATATTTTCCTTCTCCATCTCCTATAATATTTATTTCTGTTGCGAGCCTGTCTTGCATGCTCTTTTTTTCAAGGTCAATATAGCTCCTGATCATTTCTATTTCTTTTTCTATCAATTGGTATTTTTTATCGCTCTCATATAAAATGTAGCTCAGCAAATCCGACAACTGAAGGATAAAGCCTGCTGAAAGTGGCGACAAAGAGCGGACATGTTTTTTTACCGTGCACAGGGAATGAAAAAGGAAACGCGGGTGCAACTGGGTTTTCAGCAATTGCAATTCACGTGATATTTTTTCTCCTGCCAGGCGTTCGTTCTCCCTTTGTTCCAGGTACCATTTTTTTGCCAGTTTTATGCCGCATGAAATTCCATAAATAGTTACCGGTAGAAAGAGGCCATCGACCAGCGCATGGTATTTATTATCATCGAAAGTTATTTTGCTATACGGCAAATGCCAGTTAACATGAATATAGAGCATACCCGCAAAATAGCAGCTCACAAAATTTAAGACAAGCAAAACAGATAGCGAGATACAGAAAGCTATATAATTGTTGCGAAATAAGAAGCGGGGGATAACCTGGTAGATCAATAAATAAACAAAAGCTAAATAAGCCGGGAAAAAAAAGGCTGCGTTGAAAGCGCTTCCCATAAAACTGCGATAATGCAGGCCCTCATTGAAGCCGCCCACCATTAAGTTTTGGATAATGAAATGCAAAATCAGCACGAACCAGAATGTAATATGCCTGCTTGCTTTAACCTCAGGTTTATCCGAGAATATAAATTCATAGCTTGTCATGCAAACATTTTCCGGCTAAAGATACTCATAGAAAAAAAGAAAATTATAGTCTCAGCGCTGAAATGAATAGAATAATTTATTTCTTCGACAAATGCCACTCGTCGCCGATTAATTACAAGATTGGCATGCCACAAGTATTTCAACTGCTTACTTATGCGCTTAATCGAAATTTTAAAATGAAGTTGAAAGATTAATTAATTTTATTCCCGCACTACCAAATAATTTTTCAAATTGACCAAATCTTAAATTATGAGAAAGCTATTTACTTTCCTCGCTTTTGTTTTGTGCTATGCCCATGTTCAACCACAGGGCTGTGTCGCCATCCGCAACCTTGCAGGTTTTAACCAATTTGCGCAGCTTGGCTACGGGCAAACAACTGACCAGTGGACCTTAGATGTGAACAACCGCTATTTCGAGGCCTACAATCTCTTCGAGGGAAAAACAAACACAGGCTATTCGGACTCGATCAATCTGTATGAATACACGATGAACTTTCAATTGAGCCATGTCTTGAAAGATGGCTGGTCTTTTTCGTTGGATGTGCCTATTGCTTCAAATACTGCTTCCAGCAGGGCAGAACATGCTTCGGGCTACCGGCATTCTACGCACGCTTATGGCGTAGGAGATATTCGGTTCACTGTTTATAAATGGCTGTTTGACCCAAAGAATATTGCGAGCAAAGGGAATATCCAGTTGGGGCTTGGCATTAAATTCCCGACAGGCAACTACCATACTGAAGATTATTTTTACGATGACCCGACCAACCCTTCTGCAAAGGTATTGGCACCGGTGAACGTAGCCATACAATTGGGCGATGGAGGAACAGGCATCATAACGCAACTGAATGCGTTTTATATTTTTAATCCCTCATTCAGCATGTACGGGAATTTTTTCTATCTCATTAGCCCAAAAGATGAAAATGGTGTTTCATCCTGGCCGCCTAATGTGCTTCCCGCCAGTGTGGCTGCATTGTTTAGCCAAACAACAAATGATGTGAACAGCGTGCCCGACAACTATACAATGAGAGCTGGCGTTAACTATACGGTCAACAAAGTCGTGGGAACTTTAGGGTTGCGATATGAAGGTGCTCCTGCACATGACCTTATCGGTAAAGATGACGGGCTTCGCAGAGTGGGGCATATTTTCTCTACAGAACCAGGCCTTCAATACAAATTTAAAAAATCAATCCTCTATAGTTTCGTTACCATTCCGATAGATAGAGCTACCGTTCAAACAGTGCCGGATAAGAGGCAGGAAGCAATTACCGGGCAATATACTATCACACCAGGCCATTTTGCAAATGAGTTGCTGTTTGTGGGTTATGCGTTCACTTTTTAGATGTTCACATCTATTATTTGTATTGGAATATTGACAGCATAGGTACATCTGATATTTTGTTGCAGAACGAATCGCAACAGTGACAATTGCTAATAGTAGCTCACATTATGCTATATGTCAATATAAAAGTAAGCAGTCGATTTTTTTATGGCATGCGCTGCTAAAACTACATTTATCAAATCAACTTATTTTAGATAGTCATAATCAATGCCGGAGGCTCTTTTCCAGGAGCCTCTTTATTTGATGCAAATCATCCTGAAGAAAAAATATGAGCAGCTTTTCAGCGACAAATGACATTTGTTTCCAATGAAATGCAAATGCTGCTCAATAAAAGTTAACTATCCGCTTAAAGAACAGGTTCAGCGAAATTTTAAGCAATAGCTTCTATTGCACAATAAATTTGTTTCCTAAAAATAAATTTTATGAGAAAAAAAGTTTTACATCCGTTAGCGTCAATCATAATGATTGCCCTGTTTTTTGCAGCATGCAAAAAAGAGAATAAAGAAGGCACCCCACTGTGTGGTGGCAATGATAGCACAGTTACTACAAGCAAGGTAGTTGCAACAGGACTCAACGATCCGAGGGGATTAAAGTTTGGCCCTGATGGATTATTGTATGTGGCAGAAGCTGGCATTGGAGGAACGAATTTGAACACAGGCTGTGCCCAGGTTGTTGCCCCGGTCGGGCCTTATACGGGAAGCGATACGGGCAGCCGAATTTCAAGAATTGATTGGCAGGGAGTGCGCACTACTGTTGTTGATCATCTTCCTTCAAGCACCACAGCCCCTGGTGGTGGGAACGCGATCCAGGGAATGGCTGACGTTCAGTTTATAGGCAATACGCTTTATGGCGTGCTTGCCGGTGCGGGCTGTTCGCATGGTGTGCCTGATATCCCCAATGGGATTATCCGGGTGAACCCTGATAAGACATGGACGATGGTTGCCAATTGCAGCGAATACCTGATGAACAATCCTGTTGCGCATCCCGATCCTGAAGATTTTGAACCAGACGGCACACCATACAGCATGACATGTGTTGGCAAGGACCTATTCATCACCCAGCCTAACCAACAGGAGATTGACCGCATTGACCCTGCGACAGGGATAATTTCCAGGATTGTTGATATTTCAATATTGCACAGCGGACTTGGCGATACTTGGATAGGCCCCACATCAATGGTGTATCACAAGGGCAGTTTTTATTTCGGCACGCTTGCAAAATTCCCGATCGTGCAAGGCTCTGCAGCGGTATATAAGCTGAACTTAGACGGCACGTATACTTTATTTGCATCTAACTTGACTACAATTTTGGGGATTGCTTTTGATAATCACGACCGCTTATATGTTCTTGAAAATACAGTGGGGCAAGATGAACTGACGCCAGGCTTTGGAGAAGTTTTAAGAATAGACCCTTCGGGCAACAGGCAGGTAATAACTTCAGGCCTCCACCTTCCAACAGCAATGACATTTGGTCCTGACGGCAAGCTATACATTTCTGATTGGGGTATCGGCCCTCCGGGATTAGGACAAATAGTGCAAGTAAGTTTCAAGTGCGAAGAAGTGCAGGCTGATATGAAAGCGAATTGAGAAAGATGTTTTTATGGAAATCGCGAAACGCCGTTTCCTGGTCATAATCAATACAAAGTTGCCCCGTCCTTGTGCGGGGCAACTCTATTTTTCATCATTCTTCGTTGAAGCTTTTACAATCCAAAAAATATTTTTTTGTACCTGCTAATAAGAAAGATGCAATCTGAATATTTACATCAATTGCCTCTTATACAACTGTACCGCATTCTCATATCCCAGGTACAATGCATCGCAAACCAACGCATGGCCAATGGAGACCTCATCAAGTCCTGTAATATGCTGAGTAAAATATTTCAGATTGTCACGATCAAGATCATGACCTGCGTTCAGGCCCAAACCCAATTCTTTTGCACGAGTGGCAACATTGACATAAGATGCAATGGCTTTTTCTTTATTGATCAAAAATTCTTTCGCATAAGCTTCTGTATATAATTCAATCCTGTCTGTGCCGGTTTCTGCAGCGCCTTCCACCATTTCGATAAGGGGATCAACAAAAATAGATACGCGGATATTTGCTTTTCTAAAAACACTGATGATTTCAATAAGATATTTTTTATTCGCAACGGTGTCCCATCCATGATTGGAAGTGATCTGGTTCAACGCATCAGGAACTAATGTTACCTGCGTTGGCTTCACATCCAAAACCAGATCAACAAATTTTTGTTCCTGAGAATTGCCTTCAATATTGAATTCCGTAGTGATTATTTTTTTGATGTCATACACATCTTTATACCTGATATGTCTTTCATCTGGCCTTGGATGGACGGTCACTCCATCTGCACCGAATAACTGTGCATCAATAGCTGCTTTTATCACGTCAGGATTATTGCCCCCGCGACTATTTCGGAGTGTTGCAAATTTGTTTATGTTGACAGATAGCTTCACCATGCATCAAAGTTAAAAAAGCAATGCCAGACAATCATAAAAATGGAAATGGAGCCCATTTGGGCCCCAACATTCCAGATAACCGTCCGTAAGATTTTATATATCTTTTAAATAATATTGCTTGTTTGAAAAAATGTAATGAGCTAAATCTGAACCTAATGACATAATTGTTCAAATTGACCTTAGATCTACCACAAGTTTTGTGTCAAAAAATCATATCGCACATCTGTCATCAATGATATTGGTTCACTTGGTTTTTTCAGAAGTATTGGATCCTGATTTCAGTTCTTCATATGTAATGGATTCTTCAGTTCTTCATTTGATATTGAATATATAAATTGGTTTTTCAGCATTTGGTTTTTCGTTTGATTGGATTTGCTATAGTAATACTAATTGCTTGCCATAAATCTGATTGCTTGTTATCAATAAGTTATGAGATTGAATATTATAATTCAATCCATATATGGGAATTTAGGAGTTCAGGATTGGAAAAATGGGCTTAAAAACGTGCCACCAGCTTAAGGTTTAGCAAACGCGGGGTCAGGCGCTGGGGGATAGCGTAGGTGTCATTGGCAAAATCTTTAATGAGCATATAAGATATCGTGTTCTCTCTGTCAATAAGGTTGAATACTTCCAGTGTAGCCCAAATACTCTCAAAATTGCGGAAAGGGCTATGGCTGCGGCGGTTGCTTTTTTCGCCATCTAATAACAATGCGCTGAACCCAACATCCACACGTATATAAGCCGGGATGATCAATGCATCCCTGTATGCCACGCTGCCGGGTATACTATAAGGCATGTTGCTGCCATACAACAAACTCATGTAAAATTTAAAATTCTTATTAGTGGGAAGATAATCCTGTATGAACATCCCAAGTGTAAGCCGCCGGTCTGTTGGCCTCCGTATCCATCCTTGCTGCACTTTGATACTGTCTATGGGCTGATTCAACGAATCCAGTGTGTACCTATAATAAGATGCATTGTTTACTTTTTCCATTGTCTTCATAACGCCGATGCTTATCCAGCTTTCCGCATCTTTTACCAATTCACCGAACAGACGCGTCTCAACTCCGGCTGCATAGGCCTTTGCATCATTCACCCCAAAATATTGAATATGTACATTGCTTATATCATAAGGATCTACATCTGTCATGCCCTTGTAGTAACCTTCGGTAGCAATCCTGAAAGGGCGGTCATCCAATTTAAAATTGTAGTCAAATCCTGCGGATGCCTGCCAGCTTCTTTGTGCTTTCAGGTCCTCATTTAAAGTGCCATCAGGTTTCACCATCTCCCGGAAAAACGGGGGTTGATCATAAATGCCGAGAGAAGCTCTGTAAACGATATCTTTTTTCGCATCCTTCGGCTTCCATGAAAAACCAATGCGCGGCGAAACCAGGAATTGATTATTCAGGTTGTTGTAGTTGTATCGGGCGCCCGCCTGCAAGGTGAAGTCGTTTGCATTTTTAAAAAGAATATTATCCTGAACGAAACCGGTGAACCGCGTGATGCCAATATTATTATTTGCATTTACATAGTCGCTCAGAGTGACGGCGCCTGGTGTATATGGCAATGAATAGCCAGCAGAGTCCTGGTATTCCCATGAATGAAGATTGTCATTCACCGTTTGCCTTTCGGCGCTAACGCCCCATTGCAAAAAATGCCTGCCGACTTCCAAATATCCTTTATGCGTGGCGTTCCACACGGTGATGCCTAACCGGTTCCGAGCGAAATCCTGATAGACGCCTGCGCCAAGCGGGTTGGTGATGAGGCCAAATGTAGCGCTGTTCGGATCAAAATCCCGCTCCCCGAAAAGATAAGACCCAATGATGTCATAGGCTTCATTTTCATTGTCCTCAAAACGCGAGACCATCCATTTTATCCTGAGATTTTTTTTTAACTGCTGGGTAAGTGATAAACCAACCATATTTGTCTGGTAAGTATCTTTTTCTTCGCCCTGGAAATTAATATCAAGCCCCAGATTTTGGGTAAAAAAGGGGGAGAACACGGAAGAAGTAAGCTCGGCAGATTGCGGCATCAGCGAAAACTTTGTCTGCGAAAACGTGCCCATCATTTCAATCAGGTTTTTGTCATTCAGTTGATACGTAAACAACGCCTGGACGTCTGATGACGACGGGCTGTAGGTGCCCTGTGTTTCCTGACTACCCAATAAGCTTTTATTGGTGCGGTTGCGAAGGCCAATCGAATAAGTGAATTTGTTTTTTTCTGCCGTTCCCTCCAGATGCAATCCCTGCTCAAGCAGGCCGATATATACCGAGCCTCCAAATTCACGTGGTTTTTTATACTGGATATCCAGAACGGAAGACATTTTATCACCATACTTTGCCTGAAACCCACCATTGTAAAAACTTACATTCTTTGTCATCTCAGGGTTAATGAAGCTGAGCCCCTCTTGTTGGGCATTGTTGACAAGATAGGGGCGGAACACCTCAAAATCGTTCACATAAATCAGGTTCTCGTCATAATTGCCTCCGCGAACGGAATATTGCGAAGTCAATTCATTGTTAGAGCCAACAAAAATTTTTATGAGGCTTTCAATGCCGCCTACAGGAGCGGGTATGTTGATGGCATCTTTTGGGTTTATTTTTATCAGGCCTGCTTCCGTCCTCTCTTTCTGATGGCTCACAATCACCTCTTTCAATTGCTGCTCATTTTTCTCGAGCCGCACTACAACCTGTTCGTCTTCATTTTCGTTCAGCAAAAAATTCCTTTGTTCAGTTTTATAACCGGCATAAGAAAACACAAGCGCAAAAGCCTTTTCCGCTGGCACTTTCATGCGGAATGTGCCAGAATCAGAACTGGCAAAGCCTGTTTGCCTTCCTAATATAATTACTGATACTTTGGCCAGTGGTTTCTCATTTTCGTCCATCACCTTGCCAGATATAAATGCGGCTTTTTTTTGTGCAAACGAAGGCTGTAAATAAAATGAAGCGATAAGCAGTAAAAGAGGTAGTACGACTCTCAATGATTTTTTTTTACAATGACCGAAATTAAAAGATTTGGCCTCAAACAAAAAACGCAATAACAGGGAAATTATGTTTATTTGCCTGCAATTAATTTTATCGTAAACCCCGACTACTGCGCATCATGAAGAAGTCGTTGCTTTTATTGGTCATTTGTCTGACGGCATTATACGGCTGCAACCATAAAAGAACAAATAGCATACGACATGCATCGCTTATTTCTGCGGACACGATAAAAGAAGATATGGACACCGCACTGGTATCTTTAAAGTCATTTTCTGCACTGCCATTGAATGAAGCCATTTGCCAGCTTTGGAAGATGGATGATGCCGGCCAGAAGCACTGGAACGAATTGCTGTGGGATTCGCTGACCAATAAAAGAAAATTCCCTGAGTTGGCTCTGTACAATGATTTCAGCGTTACCGAAAATGCACGCTGCACAGTGAAGTTTGGCAAATGGAAGATTGATAAAAAACACAGGCTGCTATTATTAAGCTTCACTGACGGCACCAATAAATCGTATTTTATCGAGAAAATATTATTGCAAAAAATGGTAGTGACACAGGAAATAGGGGACGATGAAGTGACCATAAGCTTCTCTTCCGACGGGCTTGCGCGCAAACAATTTTCTGACGACCCTTTTTACCCTGCCAATAATCAATGGCGCATCCGCCCTTCAGCACCTGAAACGGACGAACAGATATTGAACCGAATGAAGCAATGCGTCCATTTTTATTCCTTATTCTTTCAGGACAACCATCAGCGACAGGAAACAGATATTTCTTTTATCGGCCTGCCGAACTGCTTTCAATGGTACAACGGAGGCATTGGATTGATAGATAAACCGGATCTTGATGAAAAATGGATTGATTGCTTCTATTCGGAAAAAGATGCTTTCAAAGGGTATGAAATGCTGAAACAATTAATTGAAAGGCACGAATTGAAATGGCCAGAAAACCCGACGAGTTGGATAGAAGAAACCCACGAAATACTAGACCAGATTCATGACAAGCTTTGAGAGCTATCGCGATACGAAACAAGCTAAATATCGCTTTATTAATTCCGCTTTTCCCTGACGGCATCATTTTTCAACGATGCCAACCAATAAAAATATCGGGAAGAAAAAATGCTTTTTTGTTTGATGGCTCCATATAGATTTTATTCTGCTGCCAATCTCATCAATAGGGCTATAACCATTTTTTTGGATAAAATGCTGCACACTGGACCAAGTGCTAAAATACCCGAGCAACTCTTCCACATTCCATTCCACTTCAGTCCTGAACTCTTTGGAAGGCAATTTTCGAAATGCAAACGGAATAGTCTCATATTGTTCATCCACATACTTCCTTTCTGCATCCCAATATTTCCAGATCACATCCGTATAAAAATATTTTACCAGTGCATTGATGTTTTCATCTGCACACACAGCCAGCTTGTATCCCCAGACAGCTACTATGCACCCATTCTTCCCAACTCTTGTGGCTTCGGCAAAGAATGCATCAAACTGAAACCAGTGATAAGCCTGTGAAACGGTGATCAGGTCAAAACTATTATCATCGAACCGTGTTCTTTCTGCATCGCTTATCGAATAAGATATTTTGGGGTGAGCGGTCGCTTGCGCAATTTGCTTTTCGCTGATGTCTGTAGCAAAAACTTTTTTAAAAAAATCTGCATATAACAAAGCTGCCTGACCATTGCCGGATGCGCAATCCCATGCTGTCTGCTTATGCTCAACGAATGAAAGGACATAACTTATCAATGCAGCGGGGTAGGATGGGCGATACTTCGCATACAGTGCAGCTTGTTTTGAAAATAAATCTTTTGCCATGTAATTTGTCAGTAAAACCTCAACTGTTCGATCACGTTTTTAGGATCAGGAGATTTAAAAACAGTATTGCCCGCAACCAGCACATCTGCTCCTGAATGCATGATGCCTGCGGCATTTTCGAGAGTAACGCCACCATCAATTTCAATCTGCACGTGAAGGCCTCTGTCATGGATCATTTTCCTCAACTCGCGGATTTTTTCACAGGTATGGCCAATAAACTTTTGGCCGCCAAAACCAGGGTTCACGCTCATCACGCACACTTCATCAATATCCTCCAATATCTCGCTCAGAAAAGCCACAGGTGTGTGTGGGTTGATGGCCACGCCTGCTTTCATCCCAAGCGATTTTATCTGTTGGATATTACTGTACAGGTTCCTGCATGTTTCTAAATGCACGATCAGGATATCGGCGCCTGCTTTTTTAAAAGCTTCTGCAAATTTCTCAGGCTCCTCGATCATCAAATGCACTTCGCAGGGTTTTGTTGCAACTGTTTTTATATGCTCAATAACGGGAATGCCAAAACTGATGTTCGGCACAAAGCGGCCGTCCATCACATCCAGGTGAAAGCGGTCGGCACTGCTTTCATTCACCATTTTGCATTCTTCTTCGAGTCTCAAAAAATTAGATGCCAGCAAGGAGGGAGCTATTAGTGCCATGTGGAGATATTGAAGGGTTGATTAGTCGACAGGTTAATTGGTTGAATAGTTGGTATCCTGAGAAGTTAATAGCATCAAAAGTACACACTAGGGAAATCATGAACAAACAAATTGCCTGATCAGCAAATCTACGCTTCAACTATTTAACTGCTCACCCGTTTCAATGCCTCTCTCGCCTCGGGAAAATTCTTATCCAATTCAACAGCACGCTCATAATATTCAGCAGCTTCCTTCTTTTTGTTCACCACTTCATAGCATCGGCCTATCCAGTAATAGGCATCCGGATCTGTGTTGGTAACGGTGGCGGCCATGCGGAAAGTATTCAATGCCCCATCATAATTTTTTTGCTTGAAAAGCGCAACCCCTTTTTCAATATAAGCTTCTGTAAATTTCCAGTCGCGTTTGATGCAAGAATCGAATTGTATTGTGGCATTATCATATTGCCGGGTATTGGCGTAATAAATCCCTTTAATGAAAAAGGGATCGGTAAGCTCATGTGTCGAATCGCTCTCCAAAACATTATCGCATATTTGGAGCGCAATGGCATTTTTTGCCTCGGCATATAAATGGGCCAGTTCTAACGCATAGGTAGCAATAGGTTGAAGGTAATAAGCGTTCTTTAAAGCCAGGATCGCGCCGGCTGTATCTTTTGCCTGCGCCAGCAGCCGCCCTTTTTCATACCACGCTTCAAAATTAGCCGAGTCGTTTTTTATCACATCATCATATAAATCTATGGCCTGCTTTATTTTGCCTTCTTCCACGTAAGCCTCTCCAAGCAAGCGTTTGAACCCTGCCTGCGAAGGGAACTGCTGTATGCATTTCTGCAGCAGTACAATGGCATCATTTTCTTTGCCAATAACTGACAGACTGGAAGCATATCTTGCTCCGGTTTGCTCATCGGGCTTCAGTTCCCATGATTTTTTATAATCTGCATTGGCAATTTCCAATAGATTGTGCTGAGACAGAATTTCTCCCCGACGGAAATATAAAACGGCATCATCAGGGAAGCGTTTGATGCTGTCCGTTAGCGCTGTAAATGTTGGGCTGTTTAAAATAAGTTCCGTGCTGTTCTGATTCTTGTCCGCCTGATTGCAGGCTGCAGCAAAAAGAAAAACAGAAAGAATCAGGATGATATTTGATTTAATAGCATGCTTCATATGGCAAAACTAACCGATTTACTTATTTTGCATCTGATATTATTTTAAAACGGATTTCAATGAAAAAACTGATTGCGCATCTATTGATTTTAACAGTTCTGTTTGTATCTGTTGCTGCATTTAAAAAGCACTCAATTGCCCTGAATGCTTTATCGCGCAATGGTTCTGACACACTGCTTTATCCAGATGAAAAGCATTTCAAAAACATCAGGCAATTAACATTTGGCGGAGATAATGCAGAAGCCTATTTCAGCTTCGATGGCAAGTATCTCATCTTCCAGCATAAAAACGACAAGGAAAATGTGCTTTGCGATCAGATGTATATTGGCAAGATACCAACAACACCTGATGAAAAGTTTGAGCCAAGGATGATCAGCAGCGGCAAAGGGAGAACTACCTGCGGATTCTTTACCAAAGACGGGAAGCATATCATCTACGCATCTACTTATCTCGGTGGCGATAGCTGCCCGCCTGTGCCTGACAGGCAAAAGCTGAAAAGATACATCTGGCCGGTGTACGATACCTACGATATTTTCATGGCAGACCTTGATGGGAAAATTGTAAAACGTCTGACCGACACTAAAGGCTATGATGCAGAAGCCACGCTTTCCCCCGATGGCAATAAAATGATATTTACGTCTATGCGCGATGGTGACCTGGATTTGTATGTGATGGACCTGAATACCTATAAAGTAAAGCGCATTACCAATACACTTGGTTATGATGGCGGCGCATGGTTCAGCCCCGATGGCAAGAAAATCGTCTGGCGGGCGTCCAGACCAAAAACGCCCGAAGAAATAGCAGACTATAAAAATCTGTTGAGCCAGGGATTGGTGGCGCCCACCAGCATGGAAGTGTTTGTTGCCAATGCCGATGGCAGCGATGCAAAACAGATCACCAGCTACGGACAGGCAAACTGGGCGCCTAATTTTTTACCGGACAGCAAACGGATTATTTTTTGCAGCAATCATGAATACAAAAGAGGCTTCCCGTTCAATATGTATGTTACAGATATCAATGGCGTGGGGCTTGAAAAAGTGAGCAGGGATAATGGCTTCGACGCTTTCCCGATGTTCAGCCCGGATGGGAAGAAAATCGTATTCAGCAGCAACCGGGATAATGGCGGCACACGCGACATCAATATTTTCATTGCTGATTGGGTGGAATAGTTTGTGGTTTGTAGTTTGTGGTTTGTGCACTACTTTGCACCGGATTCTTTTTTTGAAACAAATCTTTTTATATGGATAGCATTTTATTGGTCCTGCATAGTTTGATGAGATGGGTAATCCTGGTTTTATTGATCACTTCCATTGTTAAAAGCTTTTCAGGATGGCAGCAAGGAAAAGCGTTCACGCATGGAGACAGGAAATTATGGCTATTTACCCTGATCTCTGCGCATATCACGTTGCTCATTGGTTTATACCAGGTATTGCTCGGCAGGTTTGGCATACTCGTCACTAACTTGCCCGAAGGGACCAAGCTGATGAAAGATAAATTTTACCGATTCTACTGGGTGGAGCACCCAACAGGAATGATTTTAGCCATCATCCTCATCACGCTGGGTTATGGCATGGCAAAAAAGTCAGTGAGCGATGAAACCAAATTCAAAAAGGCATTCTGGTTTTTCTTTGTCGCATTGATATTGATACTTGCTACTGTTCCCTGGCCTTTCAGGCAAATTATTGGCAGGCCGCTGATACCGGGAATGTAAGAGAGTCTTGAGTTTCCAGTTTACAGTTTCGGGTTTTGTAATCTCTGATAATGGGCAATTGCTCTAAGCTCACAGCCAATAGCCAAAGCTTACTCAATCATTATTCAAAAACGCCACCAGATCCATCAGCTCTTTTTGTTTGTAAGCATTCTTTTCGTTGTCAAAGCATTTGCCGAATTCTTCCAGCAGTGTTTGTATAATGCACTGATGATTGATGGGAGTGAAATACGATGCAACAGGTGGCACGGAAATCCTTTTGAAATAGTTCTCTACATCTTTATGGGTGAACACCTGTCCGCTCATCGGGTCAATGAAAAACTCAATGCGCTCCATCGCCGATTCATGCGAATGCTTTTCATGCAGGTATTCAGGCTTGATGTACGCAAGGATAAACTGCTTGG
>Ga0302280_1000317_pt1 | contig 42133 bp, 48 predicted proteins | sample III_Fen_E1_1_FD_198771 | JGI IMG/M metagenome (GOLD analysis project Ga0302280, IMG submission 198771) | Peat permafrost microbial communities from Stordalen Mire near Abisko, Sweden - III_Fen_E1_1 | ecosystem: Environmental > Terrestrial > Soil > Wetlands > Permafrost | place: Sweden: Abisko... | reverse complement strand
TTATTATTCCTTTAAATATAAGATATATTAAATTTATATGATCAATATAATTAATTATACATATATGACATAATGTATATATACTACCCATTATGTCATATATGTATATTAAATTTATATGATCAATGACTATTTGTTATAATCCAGATATGACTATTGAGGATATTCAAGAATGTATAGAAGATAAGACTGGTATATCAAGATGTCAACAAAGATTAATATTTGCTGGGAAACAATTGGAAACTTATAAAAAGTTATCATATTACAATGTTGGTAGAGATAGTTTAATACATATGACATTGAGAATGTCTGGATGTTGATTTATTTATGAAAAAAAAGTTGAAAATTTAATTCATTGAATAGGTATATTTAAAATAAGATATATAAAATGAAATTTTGTATAGAATGTCAATCAGAAAAACAAAGTAGAGAAGTAAATCCTGTACTCAAAGCTTTCGTTGAACTTAAAGGACATATTGGAACAGTATTAAAAGATAAAGGTATCGCGTCCGCTAAAGTTGCAAGTAAATATATCAGTAAAGTCCCAGGTAAAGATGGTATGGATAAAATTAAATGCTACAAAGAAGCAAAAAAAATATTCGATGAAGATTCAGATGCTAATAAAAAAAAAGCACATGAAAATGCTATCAGAGAAATCAAAGAAAAAAGAGCAGAAAAAAAAGCTAATAAATAAATATTTTAATAACAAATATATTTTATAATAAAAATATATTTATTTCAACATAATTAATTATACATATATGACATAATGGGTAGTATATATATACATTTTTATAAATAAATATAAAGAAAAGTGCAACTAGTTGCAACCCCATACAATTATCGAGAATCTGGGACCAACATTTCTACTGGTCTTTGGGACACTATGTAGAAATACATCATTTACATCACTCGTGAATGCAAAACAATCACCATTATTTTGTGGGAATTTAAAGGTATTATTAGTTTTTTCATGTTTGAATTCTAGTTCTCTTGTGGCACCAAAAGAAGCACCTAATGTGAAATTTTCTTTGATTCCATTTTTATATTTTTCATTATAATATATTTTATGACTATCTCTATGAAATGGTTTCCAACTTTTATTGTCTGGATAATAATTTAATCTTGTTTCGAAAACTTCCAAATTAAAATGTTTTGCCATCTTACTTACTATCTCATTGAATGTTAGTAAAAAAGTTGGATTTTCAAATTTAAAATGTCTACTCCAAGTAACAAGTTCACATTTTGATTCCACCAAATCATTCTTAATTTTATCAAACAATGTTCTATCATGAGAATTTTCAAAAAAGTTTGGAAGATAAAAACAGTTATCATTTAAAATAGTTTTGTAATCATTATTCAAATTATTGTCATATCTATCCAGTTCAGAATTGTATATTGCTTTAATGAACTTTTTTGCATCATTAGGTATTTTTGAATCATTTGTTGATTTAACATATTTATAATTATTTTTTGTTGAATTTTGTCCTCCCCACATATATACATATAAATTATCATAATTTTATGTAGTTATAGATATAAAAAAGTTGAAAAATGAAGTGATTGACATTATCATTTATAATCACAAGTAATAGTATAATAATGAGCAATATTGAATATAACATAAATATAGATATAATTGATTATGTTGCGCAAAATATAATGCAACATGGAGAACGTGCTGCGATAAATGGACATATGAATAATGAAATGGATGATGATATGAATAATGATATGAATGATGATGATTATAATGGACGTGTTGACCCACAACGAGAATTTATGGACTTGGCAGGACCTCCTAGACCTGGAATGGATTTAATACACATCATATCTAATAATTTAAAAAAAGACGATCCATTAAAAATTGCTGAAGATCATGATGAAAATAATAATTTTGAATTAGCATTAGAGTATTATTTGAAAGCATTCAAAGATATTAGTGAGTATTCAATCAAGTATACTGATATATCTAAAAAAATTGCAAACCTTTATTATAAAAATAATTTAAAAAGAGAAGCATTACCATATTATGAAATTTGCATAAAGAAGAATACATATGATGATCAAGTCTTATATCACACTGCATCATGTTGTGAAGTGATAGAAGAATATAAAAATGCAATGGATTATTACATTAAATTGGGTGATGTTCTGAATATTGCAAAAATATTAAAAATATTGTGTGATAAAAATGAACATGCAATATGTTGTGATGCAATCGTAGAATGTATTAATAAAAAGTTAATTTTTAATAATGAATCTACTGATTTAATAATAATGGCTAGTAGATTACCAAGAGATATTATTTTAGAGAATATAAAAAAAGATAATTTTAAATTCGCTGATTCAGTTGGTAAATATTTTGAGATTGCAAATAAGAAAATGGCAATTGACATTTATCATTTTACAATGTATAATTGCGCTAATGTATATCGTACTAGAGCTGCAATTAGATTGGCAAATTTTTATGTGAAATTGCAGAGAATTGAGTTATTGAGTATTTTAACAAATTGGTGTAAAGATATAAACAAAGTATCATATGGATATTGTTGTGTTTTGATGGCACAAAATGGATATGTAAATAAATTAAATGAACTATTTGACTTTTGTGCATTACAAAATTGTGACATATCATTTTTATTAAATGCATTTGAATTGAGTGATTCAAAATTTAAAAATAAACATGAAATTATTGAGTATGTATGTTTGACTGCAATAGAAAATAACTATTATGATGCAAATGTATACTTGGGTGACTATTATTTGAGTGAGAAACAGTATGATCCAGCAGAAAAATGTTATAAGAATGGATTGAATTATGAGATTACAAAAAATAAGGCAATGATTCGTCTTAAAGATTTTTACAATAAACATAATCCTGTTGAGAATAAACAAAATTATAAAACTTATTTAAATGAATGCGCAAAAATTAATGATCCATCATCTTTGAAACTTGTTGGATATGATTTTGAACAATTAGGACATTATGAAAAAGCAACAGAATATTATGAAATTGGTCAAACATATGGTGATAAAACTTGTACAAGTGCATTGGGTAGATTGTCCCAAAAACAAGGTAAAGTAAATGATGCAATTAATAAATTTGTTAATGCTATGATGAAATGCGATAATTATGGATTATCAGCATTAATAAAAGTATACGCAACAGATAATAAGATTGATATATTTAATGATGAACATATATCAGATGTATTACAGGAGAAATCATCAATAAACAATAGTGAAGATATGATTTCAGTAATGAAATTTAAAGAAGATCCCAGAGCAAAAATATTTAGTTCAAATGGATTTAATTTAATTGACATGTTCAAATTAATGCATTGTATGAAAATTATTATACATTCTTCACTTACATATATTCCAAAAAATATTTCATTTGAATCTTTTGATGATTTCAATAAATATAAAAAAACAATTATTGATCAAAGAAAATACATCAATAATTATCATATTTTCCCAAAATGGAAGATAATAATTCCACATAATATTTTAATGATGATTGGTAGACATCTTGTTGATATTTAATTTTAATTTATATTTTTTAGTCAATAAATATAAAACTTCTTGATTATATTCTCCATGCAACCTGAATTTATTTATAAATTAATTGATCTTTTGTGAAAATGGATTCATAAATACACAAGTTTTATGTACATATTTATCTTTGAATTCTATTTTTTTATTTTTTTCTCCAAATACATATTGATTGGAATTTTCATCAAAGTGAACATTATTAAAAAAGTAACAATCATCATTGTTTAATGTAATTATCAAAGTACTATTAAAACAAGTCATAAAGGCATTTTTAATATTTTTATTTGAAATTATCATCTGTGGCTCTTCAAGAATATCTTTGCAAACATACAATTCATTATCATTTGTCAAGTACAACAAAGACAAATCACTTTGACACAATTGTTTGATATTTGGTTTTACATGCCACAATATTAATTCATTGTAAAATTTGCCAGATTCTTTATCATCATATTCATTATTACCAAATGTTCCTTTTAACCATACTTCTCCATTTTCTTTCAATATAATGATACAGTAATGAGAACACATAATTTGTTTTATTGTTTTATCAGTCATCAATACTTCATGTATTCTTTGTCCTTCAATCCATAACTCTCCATTATCTTTCAAAAATAATGAAAAATTCAAACCATATGCATATTGAATCATATTTTCATTTATTGTTTCCAATTCATCGATTCTATTTATTGATGGTGCATATTTTATCATAACACCAGTATTATAGATAATCAACAAATAAAAAGAACTATTGCTACAGTGAATATCTTTAACATCTTGGAATGTTTTATACAATTTAAGTTTATTTGCATATTCCTTGTGGTGACCTTCAGTATATGCTTCACATACCAATAATTTACCATTATTCTTCAATATATATGTATAACTATCACTGTAACATATTCTTTTAGTATTTTTTGGTTCTATGACATAATTTACATTATTGTCAGAAATTTTATTAATTACAAGCTTATAGTTATTTTCTTCACAAAATACAAATGTATTCATTTGTTGCATTCTTAATTTAATGACTTGTTTAAATATTTTGAAATTCAATTTTTTTGTGATATTTAATCAAGATTGATACCAATGTAAAACCCCAATGAATGATTAGATTGAGCATAGATATCAATATCATTTAATTGGAACTTTCTTATAAAATTTTCAACATTGTATTTTTTGGGCAAATGTATTAAAATGATTTTTGATGCAGATATCAAATTATTTACTATATCAACTAATTCAACATTTTGAATGTATATAAAACCATCTTTATCTATATTAAAATCATACAATTCGAATATTATAATTTCGTGATTTAATTTGTTTACATGTTCCATAATGTCTCCTTCATAAATTCTATAATTATTAAGTTTATATTCATTTACTATATTGCATTGTTCTTTCGTTTGACATAAAATATTGATGTTATTGAACAATCTTGCAAAGTTTAAAATATTATTGTGAGATGATGGATTAATATATGTTAATGACATTTTTTTGTTGATATGTTTAATATACTTGTCGAGAATTCTTATTATCCTAGAATTATACATATAAATATTAAACATAAAAAAACTAAAAATATGTGAGTACTTTAGATACACATGAATTCGAATGAAATGATGCTCACTTCGTTAAGTCCTTACCAAAGGCTGAACAAAGTGTGTTATTATACATATAAATATTAAACATAAAAAAACTGAAAATATATGAGAATTTGTTAGTACTCTCATATATAAAAGACTTATATGAATAAACCAACAAAATATGTATTATTTCTAGATATAGAAACAACAGGTATTCCAATTACAAATAATGGTAATCATGATTTCACGGATAATTTCAAGTATGATTCATCAAGAATAGTAAGTATAGCTTGGATTTTATGTGATTTCAAACAAAATATTATAAAAAAAGATTATTATATCATTAAACCAAAAAATTTTGTGATACATAACAATAAATTTCATGGTATTACAAATGTATATGCATTAGCTTATGGCACAAAAATTACATCAATATTCAAATTATTGAGGAAACTTGATGATGAGTATAAATTTGAATTTATTATTTCTCATAATCTGGACTTTGTGATGAATATTTTATACAACGAGATGTACAGATGTGAATATAACAGATTATTGAATATATTTCAATCAAAAACTCAAAAATGCATGGGAATTTTATCAAAAAATGATTTAAAATTAAATAAGACACCAACATTGAATGAAATAAATAAATATTGTTTTAAGAAAAACATGAATAAATTATATGATGCAGAATATGATGTTGATACGATGATGAGATCATTTTTCTATCTATTACATAATTAAAATTTTTGTTTTGAAGAACTCTTTGACTTGTGTGATATTGGCTCTTGTATTATATTCATCATCAATCATAATTTTAATGAATTCTGTGTGTTCATCAGAAACATTCAAACATTCGTAATTATTATTTTTGAGATTCATGATAGTATTTATTTTATGTGAATTTGTCAAAAATTTATTGATCAATTCAATATATATTATTCCCATCGCATATATATCCGATTTTTTATTACAAATATTACTTTCCAATTGTTCTTTTGCCATATATGTGATATTTCCATAACTTCCAAAATCAATATTATTATCTAATATATCACTTTTTTTTGCCAATCCAAAATCTCCTAATTTTACCATCATATTTTTATCCAAAAATACATTATTAGGAGAAATATCACCATGTATGATATTTTGTTTATGCACATATTTGATTGCTTTTATTAATTGTTCAAAAATGATTAACTCATTATCGATGATTATTACATCACTATGATAATTTCTGTGATGAATATATTTATCCAATGATTCAGAACATAATTCCATTTGGATATATAAAGTTGGTTGAATTTTATATTCTATAAAGCTACCACTTAATGCCAATGCATTCATTTCATCACTATGTTCTATTTTATTTTTTTTATCTTCTTCAAAATCTAACCACGATGTATAATATCTTACAATGTTTGGGTGATTTAATTCAGATAATATTTTCACTTCATTTAAATAGTATTTTGATCCTTCTTTGTTCAAATCTTTAATTATTATTTTTTTGATAGCATATGTACATTCATCAATTTTATTAACAGCTTTGAATACAGTACCGAATCCACCATCACCGATTTTTTCAGTTTCAATAAAATCACTTTTGTATCTTGTTGCAACAACGTACCTCATATCCCTCATAGTAGCACTTTGTCCAATAAGCTGAGAGTTTGTAACCTCTCGCATATTCCTTGTGGTGGCCTCTGACATATCCCTTGTGGTGGCATCTGGTATATCCCTTGTGGTGGCCTCTGGCATATCCCTTGTGGTGGCATCTAGTATATCCCTTGTGGTGGCCTCTGGTATATCCCTTGTGGTGGCCTCTGGTATATCTGTTAATGCATCTAATTTTCGACCAGATTTTAATTCCGCGTTATTTCCAGCATTTGTCAATTTATTTATTAATTGTTGGCACATTGTCTTAATTTTTTTTGATTCTAAAGTGGAAACATCAATGTCTTTAATGACATTGTGATTTATCAAATAATTACACACTAATTTAAACATATTTGGAGGTACTTTGTTTATATCACATATGTATTCCAATAAAGATACAATTAATAAATCTTTATTATTCATTATATTCATATCTTCTTTTGGTTCTATAGAATTATTATTAGTTGTGGTTAACATTATAATTGTTTAATAATATATAATAAAGAAATTCAAAGAGATAAAATATCAACTTTTTTTATTTGTATTCATAGTACTTTTCCATATGTTCACATTCCTCACATCTATCAAATCTTACTCTTTGATCAATGACCCACTTCAATACATTTTTCAATTTGTCATTTTTTTCAGTTGAAATAATATATAAGTAATAATCGAGACCATAATTATTAATTTTTTTCCATTCTTCTTCTGCAAGTTTCATATTATTTGGACTTGTTGTAATAACACCATCATAATCAATTGTATTTAAATTATACATATCACACACTTTTGATGTATTGTTCAAAAAATTTTTAATCCAATAACATACCCATGCCATCAATACCATGTGCTTTTTTTCGATGATGTTTGATGTTTTAGATTGATTGAACCATTGTAATAATGATTCTTTATAAGATTCTGGCAACATATTATTTCTATTTGATGCAAACAATGCACCAGAATATTTTCCATTCAAAGAAGGAAATCTGGATTGTTCTAACATTTCTTTGATATCTCTGTCAATTTTCTTCGAATGTGCATTTTTAAAGATAGATCTCAAGACTGTATTTACTTGTCCACCATTCAATTGTGATGTTAAAACAGCAAATGGTTTAGTTGCTTCTCTAAATTCTTCCAAAGATATATCAAATTTTCTTGAAAAATTATAGAATTTTGGTGATTTAATTGGTTCAGGTTTGACATGAATTAAATTTTCATCAAATGTTGGTGTATCTATGCCAATTGGTTTAGTAATATTGATTACATGACGATTTTTAATATTTATTGGTTCTGATCTGACGTAAGTCCACTCTTTGTGAGATGTTGGTTCTTCTGGTTTGATGTGAATTAAATTTTTATCAAATGTTGGTTCTTCAACAATGACTTCATCAAGTGTTTCAGTTTTCATTTCAAATTGTTCATTCAATTCATTTATTAAATCATTGATTTCTTTTTCGATCTTTCTATCAAATTCATCATTTTCAATTAAATCTACAACTGGTAATTCTGGTAATTCAATCATTTCATCTGCATTATTTTCATTAATTATATCTTCATCTAATTCAGGCATATTATCCTCATCATCTAAGACTGATTTTTTGAACATTTCTGTAATGTATCTCTCAAACAATACCATAATATATTTATCATCAAGTATTTGAGCAAATTGTAATGGAGTTCTTCTTTCCTTATTCGCCAAATGTACATCGGCATTATATTCCAATAATAATTTCATAATTTTACACTGAGTTCCTTTTGTATCAAATGTTAATTTAAAATTAATTAATGCTTTCATTAATGCACTATCTCCAATATTACATTGTATATTTACATTTGTGTTATATTCCAATAATAATTTCATAATTTCTCCATTAATATTATTGCATTCGATCATATGCATCAAAGGAGTATTTCCGCAATTACTTTGTAAATTTACATTTGCACCTTTATCCAACAATAATTTTACTATTTTTGTGTCTTTACAATTTGCACATGCAATATGCAATGCTGTAAAACCATCTTCAGTTTTACTGTTAATATCACATTTACTAATATCGGCAAGTACTTTTAAAAATAAATTAGGTTGTTTTAAAGACATTAAAATATGTTTCATCAACAAATTAAATCCAGATGTTTCATGGTCATGGCTAAAACAGCGATATGCTTTTTTAGCATCAACAAAATTCAAATCTTCGTTATCAAATTGGTTGTCAAAATTACATTCATTACTCATACTCTTTTATTGTATATCTTATATAGAACTAGCCAATCATTCAATAAAAAAATCAATTTTTTTACATTATAATCATCAATAAAAAACTCATAATATTTGTAATCATTTTCCCAAAACCATACCAAGCACACATTTCATTCACATATAATGATTATTTCCCCAAAACCATACCATTTAAATTTCGACTTCTTGGTGTCCATCCAGGATGTGTATCTGTCCAACTATATTTATCAGCATACAACACAATTCCTTTGTATCTACCACTAATCATCATATTTACTTTTTCATCTCTCAAAACAATATCAATATTTCTCATTCTCAAGTAAAAAGAACTAATATTAACTCCAACAAAAGTGCCATATAATGCACCAGCTGCAACTGCCAAATCATCAGTCAATGCAAATACATCTGCTCTAGAATTACTATCTTGACTCACATTCATTTTATTAATATTATTTATTAGATTAGATCTGACATCTCTGATATGTTTTTCAAATATAATTTTAACAAATTCTTTTGATTTTTCTTGACAAAAAGGATCTCTATATAATTTTGATTCAATGGCATTAACTCTTTTTGAATTTTTATGTTGTATATAAGATTGTAACATGAAGCACAACATTTTTTCATTTGTATTTATGCCAAAATCTTTGATATTTTGAAAATTTACTTGTTGATCTAAAACACAATTTAACAATATGAATGGTTGTGTTTTAAATTCTATTTCTAAATCCAACCACATATTAAAATTGTGTTGATTATCTGGCACATCACAAATCCATGTATTAGGATCAACAAATATCACTTCTTCATTTTCATCTTTAATTTCAGCAACATCTTTATTTTCTTGTGTTATATTTAATAATTGTTCAATATTACTTTTAAACATATTTTCTGTGGCACTAACATTTGTATTACTTTTTTTATATAATTTGATTGGATTATCAACCCATTCTTGTTTACTGACTCCCAAAATATCAAGAATATTGGCATCTATATTTATATCGAATTTATTTTCTCTTCTGATATTTTCTTCAATAAAGTTTTGTGCAAAGTTTCCAGATATTTTATCAATGAGATCCAATGTTTGTGCAACATGAATGTGCATTAAGAATAGAGTATTATTGTTGATTATATTACAAGTTCTATTGATTGGTGAAGTATTATAATTTTCCAATTTTAGTTTGATGTTATCTAATAATTCATTGTCTTCTCTCAAAATTATTTGGCACGTTTGTAATATTAGATCCATGATGAGTTTGTTATGTTCTGATTTATTTTCTTCATAATTTGTGATTGCTTTTGCCAAAACCAAGAATGGCAATGTGATAATTTGTTGATAATCATATCCAAGTGGATCTAAAGTAGTACTTAATCCAACACTCATTCTTAACCAATATTTTGCAATTTGCCAATTTTCTTCAAATAAGTATAATGGTAATATAGCATTTATTTCATCTCTTGATGATCCATTAATGACTTTACCAATATTATCATTTAGGTTTCCATGTACTTGTTCAGATGAGTTTACAGCCAATGACATTTCAAATGCATCTTGGAATACACTTGAACCAATATATGATGGACAAATTTCCAAGACTTCAATTTTAGAAGGATCTGATATTGCACCTTCAACTCTTTTAATTTTAAGTCCAATGGCCAAACAATCACCATTGGTCAATAAGTCTATAGCATTATCTGTTGAATAAAAGCAGTTTCCCAATTTATTCAGGATATTTTCATATCTTTTTTCCAATTCTTCTTTTTTTGGATTAATGATATTATTGATTTGTTCCATTTTGTTGAAGTATTTATTGAATAATTCTGTGTTATCACTTGCTCTTTTATCAAGTTCTCTTTGATTTCTATTTTTAAGTTTACCACTATAAGCAATGTTATACATTTTTGCAATGTCTTCATTTTTGACGGTATTTTTTAGATTATTTTTGAATAGATTCCACAATTCATTTGTAATTTGTTTTGCGGAATTATAGGTAGTACCAACTGATTTTCTTACAAGTCTATTTCTTGTTTTCATTTTGGTATTTTTGAGTTCTTCCAATGTATCATCTAAAAATTGAATGTTATTTTTGATGTTATTTAAAAAAGTTTGTTCTAATCCAGTTTTGCTTAATTGTTCAATGATTTTAATGGATCCCATGACAAGATATTTATTGAAATATTCCATTTGATTAATATCACTGGTATTTTCTTGTTTAACATTGATTTCGATTTCTTGAACATCATCATTATTTTGGATTCTGATTGAGCATTTATCTTGGTTATCAAAAGATCTAACAAAGATTTCTCCAACATATTTATTTTCTTGTTCTATTAGATTGATTGGATTAACAGTATTTTTTGTGTTGTTGACAAAATATACTGTCAATTTATTTGATTGCAGCAAAGGCAATAAATTTTGCATTTTATCATTGAGTGAACTTGTGTTTTCGATATATTGGAAAGTCCCATTATATGGTGATTTTCTTGCCATTTCTCCAAGGAATTTTGCATCATGGTCCACCGAAAATCCTAGACAATGAATTTGAGGTGATGTTGTATATTTGGTTGTGCAATTGATAAAATTATCTAATTCTGTGTAAATATTATTTTTTGTATGAGAAGTATCCACTCCGTCTGTCAAAAATATTATTGATGTTTCTGGTTTGGAATCAAAAGATGAGATTAATTTTGTCAATGCACAAAATGCTTTACAAAAATCTGTTGATGATCCATTTGCATCTATATTTGAAATTTGCGTAGTGATTTTATTTTGCAATTCTTGTGGATTTGCTGATGCATTTATAAAGTTGTATGTATTTGCATCATTTGCATATGTTATTAAGCAAAAATCATGAGAATTGTATAATTCATTGATTAAATGATTAGCAGATTCTTTTGCTTTATTGATGGCACTTCCTGACATAGATCCAGATTTATCCAATACCAAAATAATAATTGGTTTATTTCCATTTTTAGGTTTTTCATTAAATTCAATTTGGAAATTAATGATATCGATTGATTTAACTATTGGTGATGCGATTATTGATATTTCTTTGATCATTTTATTAATTTGATATTATTATTATGATATACATACATTCAAAATTTCAACTTTTTTCAATAAAAATAAATAAAATAATGATATGTAAATAAATGAAGTATTTTAGACTTGTGTGAATTTATAGAATTGTTGCATATGGATATCATCTTTACCAACAGGACAAAAATTTCTTTGTTCAATTGCCCAATTTAATATTTTGAGTTTATCTTCATCTGTTTGGACATACAAGTAATTTTCCAATCCGAGATTATGTAATTGTTCAAGTTGTTTTTCTCCAAACTTGATATTTTTGATTTCGGTAGTATCCAATCCAAACAATTCTGTCATTTTTACAGCATTGTTCAAGTAATTTTTGATCCAGAAAGCTACCCAAGAAATTAATACAAGATGTTTTTCTTGCAAATCTCTTTTATTAATTTTGAACCAATTGATCAATGATTTTCTATCTGTTTCTGTGAATAATTGATCATCATATGAAACAAGTAAAGAAGCTGAATATTTACTTGTGATTGGATATCTTGTATTTTCTAATGCTGCTTTAAGTTCTATGTCAATGTGATAAGAATTAGAAGTACTAAATACTTTTTTTAAGAATGTATTAACTTGTCCATCATTAATGAATCTTGAGAAAACTGTAAGATTTTTGATTGCATTTTTGAAATCTGCAAATGGAATTTCAAATAGTCTCGAGTCTTGTTTAGAGGTCAATGTGGTATTAACAGTTTGTGAATTAAGTGACATATTTAATGTTCCAGATGATGTTGTTGGTTTGCCTGAGACAGTAAATATGGAAGGTTGTTTTTCAATTGATTTTGTATCTGTATTATACATACTAGGACGTTTAAGCATATGTTCTTGAATAGTACCAAAGACAGTTATAGGTGTGTCTGAAACAATAAATGTTGGTGATTCTTGTTTGATTGGTTCTTGTTCAGATATATATTTTTTGAGTAAATTGACCAATTCAAAATTAATTTTAGGAGATGCCATCGCAATGTTCAAGGCAGTGTATCCTTCCATTGTCTTCAAATTAATATTTGGTTTATGATCCAATAATACTTTTACAGTATTAACATTGCAATGGTTCACAGCCGACATCAATGCAGTCCAACCATGGTGAGTGTGTGAATCAATATTTGCATTACATTTCAATAATATTTTAATTGTTTCTATACTACTTATTGTATTTGAAAATCTTGCAGCCGATATCAATGCAGTCCAACCATTATTATCTTGTGAATCAATATTTGCATTATATTTTAATAATAGTTGTAATGTAAGATTATTACTAGTATCATTTGAATGCACAGCAGTCATCATTAAAGCAGTTGATCCAGTTTTATAATTTTGTAAATTTGGATTTGCACCTTTATCCAACAATAATTTCACAATCATATTATTTGATACTGTATTTGAATTTATGCATGCTAACATTAGGGCAGTCCATCCATTATTATTTTGTGCATTAATATCACATGTTTCTAGTTCTTGTTTGATTAAAGATAAGTTGATACCTTTAATTAAGCAAAATTTCATTAATTTAGTAAATCCAGTTGATTTGGTATTTTGTGAACACAAATATTCTTTATTTGGATCAACAAAGTTTAATTCTTCTCTATCAAATTGTGTGTATATATCAGTCATTTTATTTATAATCTTTAGTAATATATTACTCTTCTAATGATTAAAATTTCAACTTTTTTTAATTGATTTCTACCATTCTATCTTCTATCATTTTAACAACATCTTCAAATACCAAATCAAAGTTACTGTGAATGAAACACTTATATGAGCCTCTATACAATACCATTATATCAACATCTTCTGGTGCTCTCTTTGTGAATACACCATTATTCTTTTCATTTCTTTCTAGAATCATGATAATTTTAGAATAATAATGAAGTGTTTGGTACTTTTTATAATTATCTTCTGTGATAAGATTTGATATATCTATAATTTTGTGATCATTAAAATAGTCTCCAAGTCCTTCATGACACAACTTTACAATTTCCGATGATAATTCATGACCATCATTCATATTTTTTGTATCTTGTGATTTTTTGGCTTCATCTTTCAGGATACAACACTTTTTATATTTTTTGCCACTTTTGCAATAACATTTATCATTTCTTCCAAGTTTCATAATTTACAATAAATAAAGAATCTTTTAACTAATTTTAAGATAATGATTTATAAAAAAATTTAAACTGGAGGTGTTGGTGTAACAGGTGTAGTTGTTACAGGTGTAGCAGTTGTTGTTGGTGCTGGTGTAGTTGTGACAGGTTCTGGTGCTTTAACAACTGGAACAAAATCTTTACCATCTTTACCATTTAATCCAGCTTTTCCGGGTGCTCCATCTTTACCATTAACTCCATCTTTTCCATTTAATCCATTTAATCCATCTTTACCATCTTTTCCATTTAATCCATCTTTACCATCTTTTCCAGGTAATCCATCTTTTCCTCCTCTAAATTGATCACTATTAACGAAATCATAAAGATCGTTAAATTTATCCACAAGCGTATCATATTCAGCTTCTAATTCGGAAAATTTTTTTGCCAATTCAGCGTTATTAATTTTTACGTCACGTATTTGTTTTCCTTGTCTAGTGATTGTAGGCAATTTGATTGGTTCACAAATAATTTTAAATTCTCTATCCAAAGTTCCATATTTCATTTTTTGAATGATACTGATCACAATATTATCAATTGGTTCTTCATATACAGTATTACCTTCATCATACATGGAATTACTCATATCGGTATTAGAGTCATTGAGATATGTTTTTTTGACAAAATGCAACGAGTCATTTGTCAAGAAATTAATGACTAAATGTTCCAATGTATTTTGAGAATAATCTTTGAAAATATTAAAAAGTTCTTTTGGTTGAATACCGATATCAAAATTATATTTTTTTGTTAATTTGTTGAAAGTAATTTCGCTATCCCACATATATTTATCTTCGTCATTTTCGATATTAATTTTAAGGATTTCGACACCCTCATGTTCATTACAAACGATTGTGTATTTAAATTTTCCAACTTGAAATTCTACTGCCATATTTATAGTTGAATTGCACATATATCAATATATGTCTCAAGCACTTTAATTTTCAACTTTTTATAAAAATCAATAAGCACTAGATACTTTTTAAATTAAAATAAATAAAATAAAATCAAAGTTAATTGTTTAATAAAGAAATTATGAATACTTTTGCATGTTTCATTTTTTCAAATGAAATGATGCTGAAAAGCTGAGTAAACATAAGAATTGTGTCTATCCTCTCAATCTGAGAACCAAGTGAAGAGTAGATTCTTTTTGAATATTATAATCAGCGAGGGTTTTGTCATCTTCTAATTGCTTACCTGCAAAGATGAGTCTTTGTTGATCTGGAGGGATTCCTTCTTTATCTTGAATCTTTGTTTTAACGTTTTGAACAGAGTCTGACCCTTCACACTCGAGGGTTATCGTTTTACCTGTTAATGTTTTTACAAAAATCTGCATACCACCTCTCAATCTAAGTACAAGATGAAGAGTAGATTCTTTTTGGATATTATAATCTGCGAGAGTTTTATCATCTTCCAATTGTTTTCCAGCAAAGATAAGTCTTTGTTGATCTGGTGGAATTCCTTCTTTATCTTGGATCTTTGTTTTAACATTTTGTACTGAATCTGAGCCTTCACACTCGAGGGTTATCGTTTTACCTGTTAATGTTTTTACAAAAATCTGCATACCACCTCTCAATCTAAGCACAAGATGAAGAGTAGATTCTTTTTGGATATTATAATCTGCAAGAGTTTTATCATCTTCCAATTGTTTTCCAGCAAAGATAAGTCTTTGTTGATCTGGCGGAATTCCTTCTTTATCTTGAATCTTAGTTTTGACGTTTTGAACTGAATCTGAGCCTTCGCATTCGAGGGTTATAGTTTTACCTGTTAATGTTTTAATGAAGATTTGCATTTTTTGATGTTCTTTATTATCTCTTTAACACTACAATATGTTTAAATTTCAATTTTTTTGCAAATAAATATTAAATGATAATAAGATATAATACGTCATTGAACTATTAAAAAATTGATATAAAAAGATCATATGCGTTAAATTCAAGTATAAAAGTAATTATGGATAAAAACACTAGATTTTATTGAAGAATCTAAAAAGAAACATGGATCTAAATACGATTATTCTCTTGTGAAATGTACTCGTCTAAAAGCAAAAATAACAATACAGTGTCCTACTCATGGAAATTTGAACAGAGCTTCCAATCATAAAACAGGAGCTGGATGTGGAGAGTGCAATAGAATGAATAAACAAATAACACAAAAAGAATTTATTAATCAATGTATAGCCACACATAGAGATACTTATGATTATTCTCAAGTGGTGTATACTGGCAGTAACGATAGGTTGTCGCAAACATGGGTTGTAGCTAGTTGCATTTTTATTTATATTTCTTGATAAAATAACTACAATTTTTATCAAAAAATTGTTATTATTCAAATTCATTTTTATTATTTTTATTATCTTCATCCTTTATCTTATATTTCCTCAACCCATTCATTCTTGCCACAAATACATTCATCATCTGCATTATGTCCTCCATCAATTCCTCCTGATGTTCTATATTCTTCTTCCTCTCTATTATTGTTATCTTTCCCTTTGAATATCTCTCTATCAAATTCTCTATCAATTCATAACCAAATCTTGTTAATCTATCCTTATATACTACAACTACCTCATTCACTCTTCCCTCTATGGCCAAATGAACTATTCTCATCAAACCTCTTCTATTTAAATTTATCCCACTTCCTATATCCTCTATTAAAGTATAATTTGGATATCTTTCTTGTAACACTTTCTTTTGATGTTGTAAATCCGAAAGTTGACCTTTTGATGATACTCTTGCATAACATATATTCAATTTTCCTGTTAACTTGTCCAATTCTTCTAATCTTTTCTCACATTCATCATCTGTACACTCTATCTCATTTATAAATTTAGTCACATTGTACAATCTTTTACCTCCGGGTGTTTTCATAAGATATAATCCAGATGATAAAAATATATTATTGGATAAAAGAATATTTGGTGATTTTGGATTCAAAATGGAGTATTTATTTTATCAATGAAAATTAAACTGTTAAATTATCATAAAGTAATAAATTATATCAAATTTTCAATTGCTAATCTTCATAATATATGCCAATGCATAATATTGTGGGGTTATATCAATAGGGTTACCATTACCAGTATTTTGAGTTGTGAAAGTATGCGTATGATTAGTATTTGGACATTTATTATTTTTGTGAGCATTTCCGACATACCAACTTGATCCATTATCTGTATTTCTAGCACATGTACCACTATTTGTTAAACTTCCAGAATCAGTAGTACCATTATGATTATGGGCAGGAAGTTGAGCAGTTGTCAATGTTACTTTATTATTTGCATTACCTCCAGAACTAGATTGTGTATATCTATCTCCAGCCCCAACAATGAACATATTTCTTAAGTCTGGTGCTCCATTTTGTCCATTACATAGTGTATATCCGGTGGGAATTTTAGTGATATCTCCTGACCACAATAATATCATACCTGGTGAGATATAGTAACCTTTGGTTTGTAGACTAGTGACATTTTGTACGGCTTCATTACTGTATCCGGTGGTAGCTTCTGTTGTGGTGAGATGTTCCATTTTTTTTTGGAAAAAAGACTTATAAATTAATATGATAACAATTATTAATCCGATTGTTCCCAAACACAATTCAAATTTATTTATTTTATTGAAGTAATTCATTATATATTTTAAGTAGATAAATAAAATTGGTAGTTAAAGATAGAATAATAAAATATAAATAAAAAATTTATTGTATGAATTTTTTTGCGGATTCATACATTCCATTTGCCAAATTTTTGAGAGATTTAAAAAATTTATTTTCTTCTTCTTGAACATTATCATCAAGATTTTCAAGTTTAGCAAGTTTGTTATGTTCATAAATATCTCCACTAACTTCCCAAGGATATACAACCCATCTATTTTCAGTTTCACATCCTGCAACATAAGTAACATCACAATCAAATTTTGCAAGTTTTGTACTTTTTTTATTATTAACAACAAATACAATAATTGATTTTGGTTCACATTTATTAATTTCACTAACACAGAATGCCAATGTTTTTCTGGTATCATCAACCTCATCAACTATTACAACAGTTTTTCCTTTCAAATTTGCTATTTGTTTTTCATCTAACCATTGAATTTTTTCTGGTTCTTCACCATGTTCATTTGTGTCATCATTATAGAGTTTTACAATTACTGTATAAAAGGGTAATTTCAAGTGTTCATTCAACATTCTTGCTGGAACAAATCCGCCAGTTCCAATTCCGATGATAACATCCGGTCCATAACTTTTTATTTGTTCAGATTTTTTCCAGATTAAATTATGAATATAATTGTATGTGAATCTTATTTTACCATCAGTCATTTTATGTATCTTTATTAATCTTATTATGTCCAATATATTTAAATATCAACTTTTTTTATATAAAGACATATATATACACCAAAATATAAATATGTTAATGGGTAAAAATAACAATATATTAAAAGATGCATTACATGGTTCTATTTATTCTCATAATGTAAGTGATGATGATGCAATGGAATCCATTGAATTAGATACATTTGATTACAAACAAATAAAAGAACATATTAAGAATAGTAGTATTTTGTTAAATTATAATACTACTCATAAACCTATTATCACAGAAATAATAGATGTATTTGAAGAAAACAAAGATGAATTCATTATTGATCAATATAGTCACATTGGATTTTATTGGAATGGAATACCAATTATCAGAATCAAATTTAATACAAATGTAAAACAAAAAGAATTACATATTTCTCTCCATAGATACAATAAAGAGAAAATTGCATTGGAAACAGAAAAAACAACACAAAAAATATTAATGTTCGGACTTGGCAGTTCATTAATCATTGGTGGAGTGGTTGCGGTTATGGCATTTTTAAGACAAAAACATGATTAAATGTATAAAACATATAAATACATCTAGTCATATTTGCAACACAACCAACAAGTGGAATTTTGATCTACATAATCAGGACAAGGAATAGCAGCACAATCTTTTTGGCCATTATTTGTTGGAGACATTAGATCAGTACATGCATAACTCATATCACAAGAGAATTTTACATGTTTGAATTTTCCCATTTCATTTGATTTGAATGGATGTGATGAAGCATCATAAGTTATATCATCATATAAGGTGAAATGTTCTTGTGTATTATTATTATCATTAGATCCAATAATTAAAGACCATATGACTAATAATGATATGACAACAAACACAAAAAATTTTATTCTTATCATTTATATTATATCTTTACATAATATAAAATATTGAAATTTATATTCAAATATGTTCCCAACATACGATATTATTTCTACTGTTTGGGCATTTAGTATCCAATAAATCTACAACTAGAGGTGGACAATTTATGATTCTATGAGTTTTTTTATCTGGTGGATTATAACTGGTATACATAACACCACCAGAATGTGTAATTCTCATATGTTTTGTTGGAGATTCTCTATTTTTTGAGCATACAAGATTAACTGGATTTGCATAAAACATATCTTTCAACATGCCATTTGCACCAATAGATTTTCCAGGATATATATTTTGTTCCCCATATTGCCAAACATCATTTATATATCCCTCATGATGATCTCTGGTATTTAGATAAACTATAATTGCAATCAATATAATTATGATAATTATGATCATTTATATAATTAAAATATAAAAATTAAATTTGATATACAGATTTAACAGGAACAGGTGGTTTTTTAGCAAAGTATCTTGCCACCAAATCTGGCGGATATACTTTATATTTATAATGCAAACAAATTAAGAGAAACACAATAAGTAACATCGTAAATAAAAAAATGGTATTATAATTTTTCATTTTATACAATATGCATATAAAATGAAAAATTATAATATATATAAAATTATTTAATTGCTAAAATCACTATTGACACTCAATCTACAACATGCTGGACAAGTATCCAATGACAACACTGATAATTTTAAATATTCTCTAGCATGTTTGGGACATCCCATCATTTTATCCAAATCATGATTTTTTGTATTAAAATAATGATTACATCTAACACATAATTTTTTTATTTCAATATCGTAATCACAATTACATGTTATTTCATCAGCAATTATTTTAATATGATCATCTTCATGTTGTCCATATTTAACTTTACAGATAGGACAAAATACTGTTCCTGGGCAAAAACATACTGTATTGTAATGTTTTGCACAATTTACTATTTTTTCAATATGTAATGCTGATTCTTTCCATACTATATTACAAATAGAACATATTCTTTTTATGTTCATATCATCATCACATGTGCATTTATTAAATATTTTTTTGAAGAATACTTTCATTTTGAATAATATATTATAATAATACATCATACAAATAATAAAAATATCAACTTTTTGATAAAAATCAAGCAATAATTAACAATTTTCCAAAACAACAATAAAATAAGGAATAATTCGAGTCAAAAATATATTTTTTGGGATTATATGTTTTTTGGAAATCATCAATAAAATATTAAAGTGTTCATAATAACGATTTATTAATTCTCTTCTGTAAAAAACAATATTCGTCCATAAATACAGTTGCATGCCCAAATAATTATAATTTATTCCTCGAATTCTTTTTTTACAATAATTATTTGGGGAATTTGTATTTAGTATGAACATCTCAAATTTATTAATGAATACATCTAAACATCCTTTACATATTGACCAATTGTATCCATTTTTGGAATATTTTAAAACATGTATTAATTTTACATTTTCATAACAAATGCAACACATTCTGAAATATATTCGATAATTATTATTCATTTATCAAATTTAATGTAAATATATGTGTCTCTTTAATTATGCATTTCAATTTTTTTATATATCGTCAAAAAATTGAAATAATTACACATTGAAATATCTATTGAAAATCACTATTATTAACATGATGAAGAATGTAAATTCATTAAAAAAATTCAAAAATGTGTTCAAGTGCAAAAAAATAAGCAAAATATTTAAACCCACAAATTTATTTCAAATGATCACAAATGAAACAAAAGCACTTCCAAATGCAAATATTACTAATAATAATTACAATGGTTTAAAATTTGATGAACAAAAAATAAAAAAATCACATAATGGTAAATTATTTAAAAAACAATTCAATGAATCATTAAATACATTTCAAAGAACAATTATACAAACAAAATTATCTCCACATCGAATTAATAATTTTTCTGGAAACGTTCTCCAAATAAGAAAATATACTGATAAACCTCCACAACCAAATAACGATATATTTGTGTCTATAATATCTGCAATATTTGATGCAATAAAAGCAGTAATTAAGACAGTGTTGGACTGTATAAATTTATTGTTGGAAATTGGAGTTTTTTTGATTTACATACCAATTCTTATTTTGAAAATATTTTTGTTAGTATCTCTAATATTAATTGTTTTGATACTTACAATATGTGCAGTATTATGTACAATTGATATTTGTGGATATAAAATAGAGTTTAAAGAGAATAGTTGGTTTAATTATGATGGAATTTATTTTAAGCAACATGGTAAAGAAATATGTGCGATTGTGATAATTAACAAGATAGTATATTTTAGAATGAATGGAAAATTAGTACCACTTGAAGAATATTTCAAATAATTTATTTTATTTTATGTTTATCAAATAATTTTATACTATTATTTTAAACATGAATGAAAATATAATTGATGGAAATATCAAATATCAAAAATTTTATCAGTCAAATGATTTATATTGGGGTTTGGGTATTGAAAATGAAACTTATTTGATTCAAAAAGAATTTGCATTATGTTCTGGTAATTTTATTAAAAAGAATAGAGTGCGTGAAAGATACAGTGTTGATTACAATTTGAGTTACAATACAAACAAATTAACATCATATTTGAATACAAATTTTCCAAACAACAATATATACAAAATACCAAATTATATTAACTCTCATACTTTTTCAAAAACAGATCCAAATGGAGAGCACATAACATTGCACATAAAAAAACAAAAACAAAATCCAAAATTTGAAGGCAAAACAATACATCAACTTTTGATGGAACAAGATAATTTTTTTTGTAAAGACTATGATAATAATTTTGTGTATGATGGTGACACAATTGAATTCATAACTCAAAATTTTTACAAAACAACAATAAAAGAGTGTATTAACGAGTTAGTTGATTACAAACAATATTTTTTATCAGAAATTAATAAAATGCATAACATACATAAATTGCCTTTTGTGGAATTTCCAAAAGTAAATTATGGTTTGGTGCAATTTAAAACAAATCAATCAAATGTTTCAATATTTAATAATGGAACGTATCATATAAACATTACATTGCCTACTCAATTAGATGATCTGAAACAAATACAAGATCCAGAATTATTTGAAGCAAAACATAAAAATGCAATTAAATTGTTACAATGGATGGAACCATTTTTCATTGCACTATATGGTAGTCCAGATATATTTTCTTTTAACAGTGACAGATATTGTTCAGGATCATTGAGATTGACAGCAAGTAGATATATTGGAATAAGTACTTTTGATACTAAACTTATGAAAAAAGGCAAATTATTGAATGATAATAAAAGAGATGTTGATATATATTTGAATCGAAGATCTTGGTATAATCAAATATATGATATTACAGATTATTCTCAAGATATTAAGATAGGTTATGATTTTAATTATTGTAAACATTATAATGCGGGTATTGAATTTAGGATATGGGATTATTTTCCAGAAGAAGCATTGGAAGATTTAATGAATTTGATAATTTTATTATTGGATCATTCACTGAAGATAGATATTAATGAATTAACAAATGATTGTGATGAATGGCATAATTTCACAAAAGATGTATTATTGCATGGATATACTGCACAAATTCCTGATAAATTAATTAATATTTTTGGAGAATATTTGAACTTTCCCATTATTGGGAAAACAAACATTCGAGAATATTTTGGACACTTGATAAATTTTTTATTTGATAGATATCATTTGAATATTTGTTCAACTTTAATGAGTCCCAATATGATTAAACCAAAATTAAATAATATAAATAGATATATGTGGGAAAACAATTATTTGCAATATATTCCAATTAATAATAAAAATGATGAGAAAGTATTGGAATTATTTAAAATATATAAATTAAATGATATGGCTTTGGATAAAAATAATAAACTTCATAATTTAATGAAAACCATTAAAATATATTTGAATGATGGATTGACTTTAGATTCTTTTTATGTTAATATTTTAATAATTTGTGATGATAAATTAAATTTATGTAATTATGTATTATGCAACTGAATCATTAATATATTTTTTGTATTTTGGATTGTATTTTAATAATTCTTCTTTGAAATTATCTGTTTTTGTGGCATTTACACATCTAAATAATTCAGGATCTTCAATATCAATTGATCTAATAATATTTTGGGTCCAATGTTTAATATCACCAACACACACTTCCAAATCACTTTTGCCACTATTTATGGCACACAAATATAGTTTTTCAGTGTGTAGTTCTTTTTTAATTTTATCCAAACCATAAAATCCTAATTTATCTATGACATACAAACACATATTTTCTGTTGGATCATCAACAAGATCAATATATCTTGGATTAGATTTTATTAATGTCCATTTGAAATAATTTGATTTGGGCAACATATCCTTATTTTCAGTAAATACATTTGGAGGCTCCGCATCAGCACCATAATTTTTATTATAAAAATTATCACTTGAACATATTTTCACAAAAAAATTGTCTGATAAATTTTGATCTTTAATATATTCCAAATATTTTCCTTTTTCTGCAAATTTCAAGGTTTTGAGAACATATAAATGTTGTATTTCAGTCATATCTTCATATTTCATTTTAAATTCCAAACCCAACAATGGATAAAGTTTTAATTTTAATGTTTGTGGTAGGTTTTTTTCTGCCTCAAATGACCAATCGTCTGAAACATATTTATTTCCAAAATACCCCAAAGCAGCTACTCCGACGTATTTAAATTTTGACAATACTTTTGCAAATTTCATTAATGATTCTTCATATTTACTTTTGATTAACCATACTTTTAATATTTCAATTTTTTTTATTTTTATTAATTTCCATTGTGATCAAATCAATAGCATTTTTAACTGGAGAAACATTTTTCAAAGCATCCAAAATCAGAAAATCATGACAAATACCCAAATATCTAACGGAAGTGACTTGCACGCCAACATTCATTAATTTATGACCAAATGCTTCACCTTCATCTCTTAACACATCATTTTCATCAGTAATAATGAGAGTATTTGGAAAATCAACAAAATCTTTATTATTACCTTCCAATGGAGATATTAATATATTATTTTTATTATCTTTATTTTTATCCAAATATGCATCATAAAACCATTCCATTGCTTTTTTAGTTAACCAAGGTCCATTTTTAAATTGTTCATATGATTGTGTGTTCATTAGAATGCTGGTGACAGGATAAGCAAGAATTAATTGTTTAATTTTGATATTATTTTGTTTTGATAATAGGCAAATAGATATTGCCATATTACCACCAACACTGTCACCCATGACAATTAATTTGTTTGGATCAATATTTAAATTATTTGCATTTTGATAAACATATGAAGTAGCTTGTATAATTTCATTTATTTGAGTTGGGAATTTGGCTTCTGGTGCAGGCGTATAATTAACAAATATAACTGCAACATTAGCATTTATAGTGATTTGTTTGACAATTCTATCATGTGTATTTTTATTTCCTAATATCCATCCACCTCCATGGACATAAATTAATGGTGATAATTTGGAGTTATTATTTTTTGGTCTCGTGATTCTAATGGATATATTATTTGGAATTATTATATCTTGAATATCCACATCTAATTTTGAATCAGGTGTTGCAACAGAATTTAGTACTTTTCTAGCTTCTTCAGGTGATAATTCATAGATTGGTTCAGCATCTTTTAGGGAATCAATAAATTTTTGGGTTGTTGGTTCCAATCCATGAGTAAATAATTGATTTGTATTATTTCCTCCAATTTGATTTTTTAGGTTTAAAAATTTAGTTTTATATTTAATGTATTTCTTTTTGTGAAGAGTGTTCATTATATATAATTAGTGAAGAAAAATTTTTTAATTTTTAATTTCTTCTGCAGTTTTTTTGACATTTTTTGCATCATCGTTTTTTTCTTCTTTAATTTCCTTATTTTTATTTTTGTTGAAATAAATCATCATGATGACAAACAAAATTATAACACCATAAATTATTGAGTTTCCGCAATATTCGCTGGAATTTGTGATTATCCAATACGACAATAAATATAGTGGTGCTGAAGCATACAAGATGGTAGGGCCTACACTATTTGGGGTATAATATTTAGAGTTTTTATAGGAATAGTATATTATAATCAATATAATTCCAGTTAATAGTAAGGATGAAAATTCTTGTTGCATATATATATATATATATATATATATATATATATATATAATTGAAATTTTTTATGGTGCGTATCAAGACTAATTATAGTGATAAATCAAATTATTCTCATAATTATCTTTTAATTTTTATGTTTATTTATTTCCATGATAATCAAATCAATTGCATTTTTGACTGGGCTAGTATCTTTCAAAGCATCTAATATTAAAAAATCATGGCAAATTCCTAAATATCTAACTGATGTTACTTTTACATTTGCATTCATGAGTTTATGAGCAAATGTCTCACCTTCATCTTTTAATATATCATTTTCATCAGTGATCACAAGAGTATTTGGGAAATTAACAAATGAATTTATTGGACCTTCGACAGGAGATATTAAAATATTATTTCTATCAGTGTTTTTTTCTAAATATGCATTAAAATGCGTTTCGATTCCTTTTTTTGTTAACCATGGGCCATTTTCAAATTCTTGATATGATTTAGTGTTCATTAGAGAACTTGTGACAGGATAAGCAAGTATTAAATATTTAATTTTTATATTTTTTTGTTTTGATAGCAAACAAACAGCAATTGCCATATTTCCACCAACACTATCACCCATAATAATCAAGTTATTCGAATCAATATTTAATTTGTTGCCATTTTGGGAAACATATAAAGTAGCCATCAACGCTTGATTTATTTGTGTCGGAAATTTAGCTTCTGGTGCAGGAGTATAATTTACAAAAATCACAGCTACATTTGCACCAAGGGAAATTTGTTTAATTAACCTGTCATGTGTATTTTTATTTCCTGCAACCCAACCACCTCCATGAAAATACATAACAACTGGTAACTTAGAATTATTATTTTTTGGTCTTATAATTCTAACAGATATATCATTTGGAATAATAATATCTTGAATGTCAACATTTGTTTCTGATGTGTTTGGAGTGGCAAGATAATCTAATGTTAATTTAGTACCTTTCAATGAATCAATGAATCGTTGAGTTGTTGGTTCAAGATTTAATGGTTTATTTTCATAATATTTATTAAAATTGTTTATTATCCAGTAAGAAAATAAATATAAAAAAACAAAAACATATAATATGATTGGTCCTGACAAGTCTGGAAACTTCATTGATCCCATATTGTCAAGAGTATAATATTTAGAGTTTTTATAGGCATAGTATATTATTATTAAGATTACACCTGTTAACAATAGAGATGAAAATTCTTGTTGCATATATGTATATACATATAAAATTGAAATTTATTTATAATAGACACTAAGGTTAATTATAATAGAATTAATCAAAATGAATCAAATTATATGTAATGTAACTAAAGAGAATATTGCCGAAGCGACAAATTTGGGATATACTGGTATTATTATTGATGAAGTAAATATGAAGGATATAAATTTAGATGAATATTCTGACTTTAATATGATTACAACATTGGATTTGAGCACTTATCAAGATATTCCGGATGTTGACAATGGAAATTTAGTGATTTTAAAGAACATTGACAAGATAAATACAAATAAATTGAAGGAATTGATGGAGAAATTCAAGTATGGTTATCTTGACACAAGCACTATAACCGATGTGCATATTAATAATTATTATGCAAAATTGGGACAAACAATCGATTGTAGTTTTATTGGCGAATTAAAAAGTGTATTGGATTCTAATAATATTAATTGGTTGAGAGATATTGCTGATTTACCAATAAAAATGAAAGAATCTAATAATATTATTTCGATGAAGAATGATGAGGACATTTTATTAATGGTTATATTATTGGCTTTTAATGGCAACAAATTATTGATACCAGATTCTCATAAAAATAATTGCAATATTCAAGATGGCATAAAATACAATAAAGAAATGTCAAATTTTGAAATTATTGAACCATATATTTCTGTGCCATCCATTAAGACAACTTCTTTCATAATAAGATTGAATAATTCTGTTGTAATAGAAAATGATACAAATGGATTTTTGATTTTAAATAGAGGAGATGAAGAGAATTCATTTGATTGTATATATATGGATTGGAGCACAAAATTATTGGGAACATATAAACAAATAGGTGGTAATGTACATATTAAAATAGTAACACATTTGAGAAATAAAGTAATTTTAGGATTAACATCTATTGGTCCTAAAACTGGATTATATTTTGTAAAAGTATCTGATAATGTTGGAGAATATGAAATACCTCTACCAAAAGAAACTCAGATAAAAAAAGTAAAACCAGCAGCAACAAGTTTCTCATTCGAAAAAGGTAAATTTAGTTCCAAATATAATGAAGAAGGATCAATAAAAGTTGATGAACCATTGAAACCTAGACCATTACCAGTATTCACAGAAGATGACTTTCCAGTTTTGGGCAAAAAAAAATCAAAAAAATAATTTATTTATTCAACATTTAATTTATTAATTTAATTACCAGCATCACCTTTTGGTCCTCTCATTCCCATTGGTCCTCTCATTCCCATTGGTCCCATTGGTCCAATTGGTCCTGTAGGTCCAATGCATCCTTGTGGTCCAATGCATCCATATGGTCCAAGATAAAAACATTCTGTGAATTTTACGACTGAATGAGATACAACAAAATGTGGTATTATACAATATTTTATTATATTAGTCATTTTTGTGAGTTTACCAATTATGAACAAGGTTACAATTTGTGCTTTAACTTTATCAAAATCGCTAATTGTGAATTGTGTATTATTATTTTTGTTTATATTTAAAATAAAATTATTGAAACTTGGACATCTAATGCACAAATTATTATTGATGCAATTTGCACAATAATTATGACAACAAGAATTGCATTGAAATTTAGTGCATTTATTCGGATCATCACAATTTTTATTGAATTTTTGATTAAATACATGTACCACTTTTTGAGGTGAAATAATAGTATTACAATTTTCACATAATATGCTATTTATTTTTTCTGGAAATATATCAGTGAACATATCTTTGATTATATTTTTTGTGATTTTCATCATTATTATTTTTTCATGATCATTTAAATTTTGATTTGCAATGTTCTTTTCAAATAAATTATTATAATATGCCATGTATACTTTTTATCAATAAACTTTATTATGTATATATTTATTTTTTCAATTTTTATTACATACATTTACTTTTTATGTTTTTATTACATATATTTACTTTTTATGTTTTCATTGGAGTATATTGGTTTCATTTGTGTATATTTTGAATATTGTGATTTAGTGATTTTATTGGAATTACATGAGGAGTTACTGACAATGATATCCATGAGTTTACCAATGCAGAATTTATCACATGATGAAAATGGATATTTATAATTACATTGTGACAACTCTTCATCAATTAATAAATTATAAAACATATCATCATTGTGTGAAATATTTACCAATAATGGTATTACGTAATATTTAATGACATTATTTATTTTTTTGTGTTTTCCAATTAACAAGAGAGTAAATATTTGTTTTTTATTATAATTATAATCATAGATATTCAGATCAATATCATTTATTTTTGAAACACCATATGTATATTTATTAAATTTACTACAATCAATACATATTTCGCCATTAATACAATTTTCACAATAATTTTTCATGCAATTTTTACATTTAAATTTATTACATTCACCAGATTCATTGCACAAATAATTATATTTTTTATTGAGTGAATGTAATAATTTATATGGTGAAATGATATCACAACATTTATTGCACAAAAAATAATCATTGTGTAAACTTGGAATTTCACAAAATAAATCAGAAATTATGTTCATTGCCATTTTTTTAATTGTATTTTTTGATGATTTACTTGATTTTTTAAAATATTTTATGAGTTTATTGCCAATCACATTAGAATAATTATGTGTTAGTTTATTTTTTTTGCATTTTCTACAATAGCATTTTATATCTTCTTTGATATCATAATATGCAGGAAGTTTATGTATATGATTAACATTGCTTTCACATGCTTTGCAAACATCATATAATAAATTATTAATTATGTTTGTGGTAAATTGTTTTAATATCATTTTTGATTCATTGAGACTTTTCATTTGAAATTGTACAAAATGTTTATCAAATAAAATATCATAATAAGACATAATATGTATCAATCTATCAAAAGTAATAATGATAAGTATTTGATTATTCAAATTTTTTGATAAAAAAGTTGAAATATTAAGTGCTTGAATGATCTATAAACAATTTGTATAATCAAAAATGAATTACACTATTAAACTTTTTGTCAACAAACAAGATCCATTCACTGAGTGTCAATTATTAGATACATTTGGATACAAATGTAAGGTTTATTCATCATCTTATGGATGTGACAAAAAATATCACACAATTTTATTCAAGAAAATAGATGATGAATATCAATGTTCATATGGTGATAAATTTAATATATATGAAGGTAATATTGAAATATCCAATTCAAATAAACATTATTTGACAGAAATAAAATTATATTTGGGAACAAATGAATTATCTGTGGATTTGTATTCATATTGCAAAGAAAGTTTATTATCAACTGATAATGTTTCAAGAGCAGAATTTCCCGGAAAAAGACCAATAAATTACATTGTGGAAGTGATATCAAAAGAATTTGACACACAAAAAATTAAAAAATTAGAACAAATGGAAACATTTAAAAAAGAATATTTGAGAAAATTAGAATCTATTTTGAACACTGATAATTCCAAAATAGATTCTAATTTTCTCAAATATTTGGATCTATTTTGAACACTGATAATTCCAAAAATTTGTATAAAAAATGTAGCAAGACATATATTTTTGGTAATACTGATGATAAAATAAAATGTGCTGAAGCGATATTTAATGAATTTGAAAGGTTACTTACGTTAAAATCAAATTTTACTTCAAAAAGTTGTTTATGAAATATGGAATAATACAAGAAACTATGACATTTTTTGAAATAACGTGTCTTCTATTTGCAATTAAAAGTAATGTACTTATCTGTCTCTTTATTGGAATAAAATGTTCATAAGAATAATTCATTAATTTGCATTTTTGAAATCTTTTTATTACATTTATGCATTTATTGCACAAATTTTTTGATTTTGGTTGTTCAGTGGTAGCACAAATAAAACTACTAGAACATCCCACAATGCAGTTTTCATATTTATGATTATAATCATCTTCAGTTAGTACCATTGCATTTCCATAATATGTACATATATCATGTGTAATTTCATGACCAATGGCTATTGAATTTTGTTCATTTTCATAATTATTAACACCTTCAGCATACGAAACGTATAATCAATATTAATTATAGGTTTTGCATTGAAGCAAAGCGACTCGGTTTTTTTTGAAACTTGTTCTTTATAATTGATTAAATATTCATTATCCATATAACATTCATAACACATGGCATATTGACATAATGAACATATAATACCATGTGGCGTCAAATACTTTTCTTGACTTGTATTTTTATTACAACATACACATTTATGATATTTATTATATTTGTAAATTTCCAAACTGTCTGTATTCCAAATGGTTCCCATTGATAATTATAATAATATGATTTAATGATGTTATATTTATAAAATTTCAATTTTATTTTTTTAGATAATTATTGATGAAATATGGAATGATATAAGCAATTATAACATTTTTTGAAACAATATGTCTTGTATTGGCAACCATTAATAATATGAATATTTGTTTTTTGATTTTGTTGAAAGTATAATGTGTGTAATTCATTAATTTGCATTTTTGAAATTTTTTTATGACATTTACACAAGGATTGCACAAATATTTTGCATTGGGAATTGTATCATTTCCTCCAATTGTCCATCCATTTGGTGATGCAATGCTAGTATCACCAAACATCCATCCCTTATTAAAATTTTGAATTCTATCAATTTTCTGTGTTTTTATTCCACAAGTTTCTATGTTATTTACGACATATTCATCATTTATTATATTATGTTGTATTTTTTTGTATTTGATACTGTATTTTTTTGTGGGAAAGCATTTGTGACATATATATTTATCACAAAAACTGCAAAATACATGAGGAAAACACATATTAACATATTGATCACATGACGTGCACTGTAGATCATCATTGTAATTGGTTATTTCTAAATAGTCCGAATTCCATATTATATCCATGTATTTAATATCTATAAAAAAATAATTAAAATGGAATTAGTATATCAATTTTTTGAAAAAAATCTATTATTTCCAAAGAATACTTCTTTAACAATAATGCAAGTGTCAGTAAATACAAGACAATTCTTTAAAAATAATACAAGTGTCAGTGAATACAAGACAAATTTTTTAATCTTGTTTAAGTTTTTTAGCAAATTTTAATGTTGCAGGAAATATATTTGTTAAATCCAAAAATAAAGACAATGCTGCTAATATTTGTTCGCCTTCATTATTTGAATTAAATTGTTTGGCCTTTTTTATCATTGATTGTGTGTTATGTATTATGCTCATTGAAAAAATATACAATGTAACTATCAAATCAAACATATGAAAATATACATTATTAAAGAATAGAGAAGCGATGCTTATGATTATAGGAATTAGTAATAAATTTGATATTATTGCACTTGTATAATACAAATCATTGAATTGACTAAAGTATGTGACAAATGACATGATACAAAATATTACAATGGTACTCAAACAAGCAATGATAACAATACTTGGATCTGTTTTCAATGTATTATATATCAAATGAAAACTCATCATTCCAGCAGAAAATGCGATTATCATTGACAAATTCATTTTGTTGATTCGTGTTGCTAATAATAATATGGAGATCATCATTGCAATAAAAGGATATACTACTAAAATAAATTCTGGAAATTCATTTTTATACCCAACTATTCCAGCATATACACCAAATATATATGCACAACAAAACATCATTAAAATGGTGTAAACTCTGATAATATATTTTGATATTTGTTTAGTGTTTTCAGATTGATATGGAAGCTTGTCAATTAAATTATTATTTTGGATCATTATTGATTATTGGTATTAGAAGATATACATTTATTCTATTTACACTTCAATTTTTTAGTGTATTAAACCTATATAAAAAAGATCATATACATATATATAATGAATTTACCAAAATTAGATTACTCATTTGTTTATTACATGCATAAAAAAATGGAAATGAAATTAAGAGAATATAATAGAGTGTATACTCATATTGAAAATAAGAAAAGTTTATTGAAGATATATAATTTATGGTATTTTAATATAATATATGAACCAAGTAATTTTGATGGTTTGGAATATTTTCACTTGAGCACATATTACAGGGATTATGTTAAAAATAGTATACAAAGTAAGATATTGTATAGTAAAGCATTGGAATTAAGAAATTGGAATGTATTAAATAATATTGCTATAATGTATTTGCATATAAATCAAATTGTTCATGAAAAAAATTGTAATAGAGCATTGGAATTATTAAATGAGATTGGTGATTTTGAGTTGGTCAATTATAATATTGGTTTATTGTATTATCGTGGGTGTATTCATTGTGGCATAGAGAAAGATGTTGAAAAAGCAATATTATATTTGGATAAATGTCCAGAAGATATTAATGCAAATAAATTATTGACGATGCATTATTTGAATGAAAACAAAACGATAAAAGTAGGCGAGATAATTAATAATCTATTGATGAATAGTATTTATATTCCAGAAATTTATAATTATGTTAAGATGTCTATAAATAATCAGCATATTTTAGCACGTATTAAATATATTGAAGAAAAAGAGGATATGATAAATAAACATACTTATTCAGAGGAACAATTTAGTACCGAATGTGACATTGAATTAAATAATTTGAGATACAAAGATGATTTTGATTCACAAATAAATTTGGGTTTGATTTATTGCAATTTGAAGGAAAACTATGATTTGGGATTAAAACATGTTATTAATGCATATGATATCAATCCATATTATGAATTGGAACAAAAAATAATTGGATTGGTAATTGAATATTCTGATAATATTACATGGAAACCATATTTAAATAAATTTTGGAATAAAAATGAAGATGATCTCATTGAAACTTTATTATTGATTACAAAATATAAAAATCAATCTAAATATGAATATTTAAATGTGCTAAATAAAGGTATAACTTTTATAATTATTGATTATTTGATGCATGTCCATGAAATAGATAGTAATTAAACAAAAAAAGTTGAAAAATGTATTGTATGAAATCATCTTTATTAATAATATTGACATAAAGATGAATGATAATTCAACAACATGTTTTGTGATTGGATCTGGTATGTTTGTGGTATCAGCATTTGCATCAATTGGATCATATTTTTCAAATCAAAAATTAAAATATTTAGAAAAATGTCAAGAATTAAAATCACTTGATTCTATTGGTAATTATTGGACCAGAGGATCATTGGAATCACCATGTCCAATAACACTTGATGTATTGGATTCAAAATATAATTTTTTGATATTGCAAACGAATCAATATCAAATAGAGAAAGTATGTACTATTAGTACGAGTACAAACATACAAAATAATTTAGGTGGTGTTGATATTGAAACAAGCAAACCAAAATATACTAAAAATAAAATATTTTACAAATCAATATGGGATTACAGCAATGTGATAAAAATGAATGATATAAATGTGGATAATATATGTCATCTGTTTCCATTGGAATATATAAAAACAGTAATAACACCACAATCATTTAATGCCCCACCATCAAAAGGTATACGAGTTGATACATTAGTGAAAAAAAATGACAATTCATTAAATATAAACACTGACTTCCAGACAAGATTTATTGAATCATACAAATCATGCTTTTATGGTTTGAGAATGGATGGATCAAAATTTACAATAATAGGATTTTATAATGGAACTTTTACAAAAGATTCAATAGTAACAAGACAATTATTTAATGATTATAAATTGGATGTCGCAAAAGAGTATAAAAAAAATTATATTACAGCTGCAATAACTGGATTAGCGGGTGCATCATTTTATGTTCTTGGAGGATTAATTATTTTGATGAAGTGATTTAATATTTTTTTATGGGAAAATATTAATTTGATTTAAAAATGTTTTTTTTTATAACAAAAGTGATAGATTGCATAAATGATTGCAAGTAAGATTATGAGCATGATGATATAGTGATGTGGTTTAACTGTTGGTTTATTCATTTCTTCCATAGCTTTTTTCATTTCAGGGTGCATTTCTGGTGCTTCATGTTGTGATTCAGGGTGCATTTCAGGATTCATTATTTATATGTAATAATTCCAGAAAAAAATTTATGAATGTTATACCTATAAAAATAATAATTCTTATATATCATTATTTAATTTTATAAAAAGTTGATTTTTAGAATATATGAATATTCATCTTTTTATTTATGTTATATTATGGTGAAACTAGATAATACTTTTGAGTCCAATATGATAAAAATTGGCGAATCACAAGAAGATAATGATCAAATAATATCAGAGGCTAGCCAAACAGATATATGGTTTCATTTGGAGAATTTACCATCATGTCATGTTATTATTTCATGTGATAAGAAAAATCCAATATCAAAAGAAATGATTAAACATTGTGCAAATTTATGCAAGATAAATGGGAAATATAAAAATCATAAAAAGTTAAGAGTTAATTACTGTCCAACAAAAAATATAAAAAAAACTGATGTGCAAGGGCAAGTAATAATAAAATCCAAACCAAGTAGCATTTGCATTTAAATTTCTTCAAGATTTACTTCATCAACAAAATTTATTTTAATATTTTCTGGTATATTCACAAATAATTCTTCATATTCTTTTTCCACCCAAACTTCTAAATTCATATCACAATTATTAAAAATAGAATTATTGGTCCATTTGTCTAACTTTAATACTTCTATTAACCCAATAATTCTTCCTTTAACAGAATTATATTTACTGGGTCTTTTTCTTTTATTATCAGGATGTTTAATTCTCCATTCACATTGCAAACAATTACTATAATCAGGTAGTCCTTTGATTATTACATATATTTTCCATGTTGAATTACCAAAACTTCTTGTATATTTTGCACCACCTTTTATAATACCATTGTGTTGTCTTATTCTTCTTTTTGGATTAACAGTTGATCCATTATATGTTCTTTGTATGTGAGGCAAATAATCATTTTTTAGGATATAACAATAATATGTCATTTATTATATGTTTTCATATAAAATAATTATTAAGTGATTATTATGATATTATTTGGCCATTAACCAAATAATTTTTAATGGTGCATAAATTGGCCAAATAATAGCACAACATAAAGGTATCAAAAAACATTCTAATACAAAGTTTAAAAATGTATGACGATACTTTGGGCTATATTCATTATTATATCCATCATTTGCTGCATATAAAAATGTTAATACTAATCCAATGAGATAAATCATTCCATATGAAATATCAAGTGAATTGTCATTATATATACTGAAATTTCTTGTTTGAATATTAGACACTTTATAATTATTTATTTCATTGATTATATATTTTTTTGGATTGTTTAGCGATGAAAAACATCTCTTAATAATCATTTTTGAATTATTTTTTATTTGTTTTATTTGAATGTAATTTTGCAATGAATGATTGTATGCATTTTTTTCAAAAAATATTTTATTGATATTTTTTGAAAACATCCTATTTTGAGTAAACATATTGGATTTTTTGATTTTCAAAGCATTGCTCATTACTTTTTGTGATATATTAAGCTTTTTCATTTGATGTGTTTTATATTATGAAAATTGATATCCAAATATTACAAATATCAAATTTTTTTTAATCAACAGTGATAACTTTAGCCAAATTTCTAGGATAGTCTGGATTATGTCCTTTGAGTATTGCCAATTCATAAGAAATTAATTGTTGAACCATATTTGAAAGCAAACCAACAAAAGTATCATTATTTGGAACTTTGATTTGCACATCATATTTACTATCTATATCTATATCACTAATGCCAATTAGATATGCATTTCTTGATTTTAGTTCATTTGCAATTCCCGAATTTCTTGCAAAATGTTTATCATTTGGGCTTATTATTAAAACTGGATAACCTGAGGTGATTAGAGCATAACTTCCATGTTTGAGACTAGATGAAGAATATCCTTCTGCATGTATATATCCAATTTCTTTTAATTTCAATGCACCTTCTTTTGCTACATGTTCACAATTATCTTTACCTAAAATGAAAATGCTATTATAATCAACAAGATATTTTGCGATTGATTTGCACAAATCATGAGAATTATGAATAGTATTTTTGATGTCCAATGGCAATCTTCTGAGATCATCAATTATTTTATGTCTTTTAAGTTCATTGATGTTTTTTAATTCAGCAAACCACACTGCAATCAAATATAATACTATTACTTGTGATGTAAATGCTTTTGTTGATGCGACTGCAAATTCTCTTCCAGCATTCAAATAAACACCACAATGTACTTCTCTGGCAATTAAAGAATCAACAACATTGATAACTCCGATCATGAATAGATTATTATCTTTTGCGATATCAATACATCTATGTAGATCTTTTGTTTCACCCGATTGTGATATTAATAATATAGCTGTTTTACCTGATTTTGGAATACATTTTTTTGAGAATTCTGCACCATCGAATACTTGCACAGTATCGAAACCACTAATCTCTCTGAACAAAGACAATACATATGATCCAGCATTAAAAGAAGTTCCACATCCTAATAATATTAAGTTATTAATTAATTTTAGGGATTCTACATGATTTATTAGTCCTCCTAATTTGATTGATTTATTGATGATTCTTGCACCCATTCCCATTGCTCTGATGGAAGATTCATATTGTTCATATATTTCTTTGATAGTCCAATAAGGATAAGGATCTGGAGTCATTTTACAGTTATCAGGAACAATATTTCTTATTTGATACTGGGACATATTATTAAAATTTATTTTATTACTATTTTTTTCCAGTACAACCAAATCATTATTGTTCAGACATATGTAATTATTCACATATTTACAAAATCCACTTTGTTCAGATGACACCATCATATAATTATCAGTAAATCCTATTAATAAGGGAGATCCATGCCTAGCACAATATAATTTATTTGGTTCAGCATTATGGATTATTACAAGTCCCCAAGTACCCTCCAATCTATTTAATGCTTGTTTAATTGATTTCTTAGTATTATTACATTGATCATAATAAATACCAATTAATTGTACAATGACTTCTGTATCTGTTTCTGATTTAAATTCAATGCCATACATATTTATTAATTCTGATTTAAGGACATCATAATTTTCGATAATACCATTGTGTACAAGTGAGAATCTATTTTGGGAATCACAATGAGGATGTGAGTTTTCATCTGACACGATACCGGTTGTGGCCCATCTACTATGAGCAATACATGTATAACAATCATCGAAAGTATTTTCTAGATTATCAAGTTTTTCTATTGCACTTGCTTTTGAATTTTCCATTATATTATTATTTAAAAGTGCGTGATCACTTGCATATTTTTTGATAACAAATTCTTGATTACTATTGATTCCACATATTCCGGCACTATCATAACCTCTATTTTGTAACATTTTGAGTGCAAACATCATAAATTTATATCCTTTTACATTTCCTATTATTGCTGCTATTCCACACATAACTATAAAATATATGAATGTTATATATTGTGCGTTATTTACGCAAATTACTTAAACATTTCTATTTATGATAATAATAAAATGAGTTTTAATTATAGTGATTTATTGAATACAATTGATTATCTTTTAACTATTCCAAAAGGTTTCATGAACATTTCATCTTTAAAAACAACAAATTTGCAGGATTATGAAAATGTTGTATCTGGCGTTATAATGAATTACACTGATGAAATATTAACTAACATTAGTGAAAATTTTATGTATGGTATGCAAATAGACAATGGCGTAATACAAACTAGGTATGGAGAGAATATTACAATTGGGAATGACAACGTAAATCAAATATTATCATCATATGATCCAAATTGTAAATTTTCATTATGGAAGGCTGAATTTACAATTGATGCAGAATTTGGATTTCCAACAAAAACCGCCATAAATAGAAACATTTCAAATATAATTGATTATGTGCAAACATCACAACAAAATAATATTTTACCAATTGTCCATTTAGATTTCAATGTTGACAAAGTCACAAATAACAAAATAACAGGACATATAATGAGAGAAGTAATTTCAAAGATGTTTAGAGAATTTGCAAAATCTGATATTATGTTTGATGTATTATTATTGGTTATAAATCCTGTTTATTCCAATAATAGAAATTCTGAATTGGCAAATGATGAATTAGAAAACATAGAAGATATATCTTTAATGACATTTAGAATCATCCAAGATGTTGTTCCTGCAAGTGTTCCGGGAATTATTATTTCACCATCAAAATTAAACCATCAAGATTACATTGGGATAATGAAAACAATGTTATCAATTGATACAGTAAAGCCATGGAAAATATCATTTATGATAGATTCTTCATCTGCATCTTTATCTGAGATTTCAGATTATTTGAGCATTATAAATTGAAAATTTATTATAATTTATTCTTTATTATAATATATATGAATATTCAATCAATAACATCTATTTTGCCATTTAGTGCAAATGCAAAAATACTTCAAACATTACTAATATTTTATTTGATAATAGGATCAACAATGGTAAACGATTTATATTCTGGACAATTAGTTGATTTTATCAAAAATAATAGATATGTTAAACATTTTATTGGATTATCAATTATGACACTTATACTTTCCAACATCAATAATAAATTGCCAGCCCAAAAAGCAGTATTATATTCTGTTATTTCATATGTACTTTTTGTATTATCAACAAAAATGGATTTACATTGGTCATTAGCATTTATTGGATTATTGATGGCTGGTTATTTATATGAAAGTAATATGACACTAAAGGAACAAGAATCTGAAAATGATCAAGCATTAGGACAAAAAGACAAACAAAAAATAAAAACCAAACACGAGAATATAAAAATGATAATAATAATTTCTGTTGTATTGGTCATATTATTTGGATCATACCAATATTTTGATAGAAAGCAAATTCAACATGGAGGCAATTTTGATGCAACGAAATTCATATTTGCAAGGAATACTAATCATTTTGCATAAAAAAAGTTGAAATTAAAAGTATTTGAATGATAGATTATATTTTTCGTTATAATCAAATATGCTTGCAAATAAATTAAATTACATTAATCCACAAAATAGTATTTATTTTGTTGAACAAAGTTACAATCATTTACTCATTGATAAAGAAGATTCTAATTATTGTATTGGATTACTTGATGAAGTGAATATAATATTTTCACAAGATTGTATCAATGAAATATGCAAATTGTTCGAGAATAACGAATTTATTCCAAGTCTTGTTGAAATAAATATGAAATTATTTGCGCCAAAAATTCTAAAAAGAATATTAGCAAGTTTATTGAAAAATAAATATATGCTTGTCCAATCAAACAAGATAAATTTTGATGAAAAGCAAATGAATTTTATTGAAAGATTTCGATCAAAAAATGATAATATTTACCTTGAATTTTCATTTAGAAAAGATGAAGTTTTATTGGCAGTAAAATCAGTCAAATATGTGAAAGGACTAATATGGAAGAGTTATGATACATATTATTGATTTTTTTTATTTAAAAAAAATTGAAAATGAAACTATTTGAAGCATGCAATATTATTGGATATATGCAAATCTAATATGGCAAATCATTTAATTAATTTAAATAAACAATTAATGAGATCAAAGCTTAATAAAGCATATATTATGGGGAATAATTTTTATCATATTGTATTGAAAAATATTACATATTCCCAAGATTTATTGGAGGAGAATATAGTTAATGAATTAGTGAATATTTTTGGTGATAATAAACTTAAGCCGGGAATAGTGGAAATGAATATAAATTTATTTACTTTCGGACACAGTAAACTAATGCTCAAGACTTTATTGGAAAATAAAAACATGATTAGTTTTAAATTTTATAATTTGGAAATTAAATTGAATGAAACATTCGATAGTGATAAAATATTGATGTTGATTGAGAAATTGAATTTGGATTCTTCTTTTGAATTATCATTTAGAGATTCTGGTTTTGAATTGAGTATAAATTCCCATATGTTCATTCAAAAATTATTGAGTTTTGATGAATATGATATAACAAAAGCATTTGATGACACAAGTGAATTTTTTCAGAACATAAAGTTACAATCATTGAGATTTTCATTCAATAATACAAATACACAAGTATATCCAATTTTTCTAAAATTTTTGAATGATTTGCATGATATTGAAAAGTTAGTTATTATAAAATGTGAATATACTGAAAATGATTTAATACAGTTGATTAATAAATATGAAAATATCAAATATTTGGGAATTAAGAAAAATGGCAATACATTATCAAAGAAGTTTTTTGATTGTATTAAAGATACAAAAAAAGTGACAAGTTTGTGTATTAATGATACGCATATAATAAATTCTGATTTATGTGATTTTATAAAAACATATGATTTGATGGAATTGCATGTGTCTTCAAATAAAAGCAAAGAGGATATGTATGATATTTTTTTGGCAGTACAATCAAACAATGTAATAGAGATTTTTAAGATTGATGATAAAATTGTTGATTACTATTGTGGATCAATTGAAATGTATGACACATATATTGAATCATTGACAAGTGCACATGTCAAACTATTGATAAATCATCCATCATTGAAGAGATTAGTATTATGGAACACATCAATGATAAGAATTAATTGTGAAATTGATCCAAATATGCCAGAAGTTATTGGAGAATTAATAAAAAGTAAAAAATTGGAATCATTGGAATTCGGATTATATCCAACCATAAATTGTGAATGTTTTCCAAATAATGATTATTGCAAATGTTATGAAAATATTGATAAAATGAATGAATGTATTTGTTATGATTGTTGCGATTTAACAATTAAAGATTTTAAGTTTGTTGAAGAAATCATTAATCAAGTAAAAATGGCCTTGGAAATACATCCAACTTTAAAGTTTTCCAAGTATAATCATCACCTTTCAGTAAGTTCCAATCTTAATACAATGATGCCAAGAGAAGATGTGATTTAATTTATGAAAAAAAATTGTCTAATACTTATTGACTGAATTTTTGAAAAAAATTGTCTAATACTTATTGACTGAATTTTTGAAAAAAATTGTCTAATACTTATTGACTGAATTTTTGAAAAAAATTGTCTAATAC
>Ga0302280_1000316_pt1 | contig 42142 bp, 29 predicted proteins | sample III_Fen_E1_1_FD_198771 | JGI IMG/M metagenome (GOLD analysis project Ga0302280, IMG submission 198771) | Peat permafrost microbial communities from Stordalen Mire near Abisko, Sweden - III_Fen_E1_1 | ecosystem: Environmental > Terrestrial > Soil > Wetlands > Permafrost | place: Sweden: Abisko... | reverse complement strand
GTGAAACCCGGAATTAATGATCCTGTGATTCTTGCCTATGAGTTCTTCCCTGGAATATTTAGATATCTCACAGAATTTATCATTGGCATAAACAATGTCCCCTTTATAATCTGTAATAGCCACAATGGTAGACGCATCCAGAGCAGCCTTAATGTCAGCCAGTTCTTTTAATGTTTGCCGTAATGCCGTATTAATTTCCATCCCCCAGCTTTTCATAGGGGCAATTATAGCACCCTTGAATTTTATTAGCAAAACAGTTAAGTCTTTTCATTCTTGAATGAGAGATTCCCTTTAGTTCAACTCTCTTTGAACAATCCTCTCACATCATATTTAAATTTTAATGATTCTACTTCGACGCTTGTATATTGATTCTGATGATCTAAATGAGAGTCGATCATTTTCTGAGAAATAACCACGGGCTGTAAGACATAATGTTTAACTTCTCCTATCAAATCCTTGATCTCGTCTAAATCTTCATTAGAACAAAATTCTTTGATAAGTGTCGTTCGAAACTGATAAGGTATGCCACTATTCTTGATCAAATAAATACTTCCCTGAATTTTTGTCACATCACAGACCATAGAAGCAATCTGATCATATTTTCTCAAAGACGTTTTAATATCCATGGCCACGTAATCTAATAAATTCAATTCAAAAAGTGACGCCAATACTTCTGGATGACTGCCATTGGTATCCAATTTTACGGAAAATCCCATCTCTTTCACGCGCCTGATAAAATCAGCCAACCCTTTTTGCAAGGTAGGCTCACCACCTGTCAGGACGACACCCTCCAATTTTCCCTTTCGTCCATTCAAATAATCAAATATCAATTCAGGTGGTACTGGCGATTGAAAAGATGGTAGTAAAACCAGCTCGGGGTTATGGCAATAGCCGCAACGGAAATTGCATCCTTGTGTAAACACCGTCGCTGCTACCAATCCAGGGAAATCCACCAGCGTTAATCTTTGAAACCCGCCTATGCGCATACATAAGTTTTACGTTCACGAAACTCTTCTTTTTTGCCCTTATTCCATTGTTTAACCGGCCTTAAATAGCCGACCACCCTTGAATACACCTCGCACTCACACCCGCAACGCTCACAAGTCTGCTTCTCCCCAGGTAAATAACCACAGCTAGGACAAATGCTAAAAGTTGGGGTGATCGTAAAATAAGGCAGGCGGTATTTAGAACAAATGGTACGTACCAACGTTTTTAACGCTTGCGGATCTCCAATACGCTCCCCAATAAAACCATGCAATACCGTGCCTCCGGTATACAAGCTCTGCAAATCATCCTGATGGTCCAAAGCCTCAAAAATATCGTCGGTATGCTGCACTGGTAGATGCGTTGAATTGGAATAAAATGGTTCATGTCCGTGTTTATACTCCTCCTCATTAGCACAGATAATATCCGGATACATCGCCTTATCCAATTTAGCCAGGCTGTAAGATGTCCCCTCGGCAGGGGTGGCTTCCAGATTAAAAATATTACCTGTCTCCGCCTGAAATTCCAAAAGCTTATCCCTCATGAATTCCAAAACCTTCAGGGCAAAATCCTTCCCTCTCTTCGAAGTTATATCTTCACCAATCAAATTCAAACAAGCTTCGTTCATGCCCAGAAGCCCGATGGTTGAAAAATGATTCTTCCAATATTGATCAAATCGCTCCTTAATATTCCTCAAATAAAATTTAATATACGGGTATAGATCCTGATCGGTCAACTTTTCCAAGATCTTACGCTTGATCTCGAGGCTGTCCTTGGCCATATTCATTCTTTCTACCAATTGAACGAAAAATTCTTCCTCACTTTGTGCCGTGTAACCAATGCGCGGCATATTGATGGTGACAACACCAATCGAACCAGTCAGAGGGGACGCCCCAAACAAACCACCCCCACGGCTTCTCAATTCCCGATTATCCAAGCGCAGACGGCAACACATGCTGCGCGCGTCTTCAGGATTCATATCCGAATTGATAAAATTTGAAAAATAAGGGATGCCGTATTTGGCCGTCATTTTCCATAACAAGTCCAAATTAGGATTATCCCAGTTAAAATCCTTTGTCATGTTATAAGTAGGGATAGGAAAAGTGAAAACACGTCCTTTGGCATCACCCGCCAACATCACCTCTAAGAAAGCCTTGTTAAACATATCCAATTCATTCTGAAATTCACCGTAGGTCTCATTTTGAATCTCCCCACCCCGCACCACAGCTTGAGACCTATAATAAGAAGGCACCACCAAATCCATGGTGATATTCGTAAATGGCGTTTGAAAACCAACTCTCGTTGGTACATTGATATTGAAGATAAACTCCTGCAGCGCTTGCTTGACTTCTTCATAAGTCAATTCATCATAACGGATAAAAGGGGCCAAAAGCGTGTCAAAATTAGAGAAGGCCTGCGCCCCAGCTGCTTCGCCCTGAAGGGTGTAAAAGAAATTCACAATCTGGCCCAAAGCACTGCGTAAATGCTTGGGCGGTTTGCTCTCCATTTTTCCTGACACACCCTTAAAACCGACAGTCAAAAGATCCTGCAAATCCCATCCCACACAATAAACACTTAAAAGCCCCAGGTCATGGATATGAAAATCTCCATTTTGGTGAGCATTCTTGATCTCCGCCGGATAAATCCGGTTAAGCCAATAAACCTTACTGACCTCGGATGAAATATAATGATTAAGCCCCTGCAAGGAATATGCCATGTTACTGTTTTCATTAACACGCCAATCATGCTGATCCAAATATTTATCAACAAGGTTCGTATTAAAACGTGATATGATCTCGCGCATTTCTGAATGTTGCTGACGGTAAATGATATACGCTTTAGCGGCCTTACGGTAAGGAGATGACAACAAGACATCCTCGACGATGTCCTGAATAGCTTCCACTGTCGGATTATCAAGAAACATCTGCTGGGCGATATTAATGACCCTCATGGTCATTTTCTGTGCAATCTCGGGACCAAACTCAGCGGTGACCTGCCCTGCCTTGGTCAGGGCCTTGGTGATTTTAAGAGGATTGAATTCTTCACTCCTGCCATTTCTCTTGATGATCTGCGTAAATAAGGCAATCGCCATATTCCCTCCTTCTTTAACTATCTCGTCGAATGTGTTTTACGGTAATTCCCATGACGATTCATCGTTGCCCTCTCGTCGATCGGAGTAAATTCTTTTAGAGGCGCATCAAAGACGGTTACAACCGGCATGTCTTCAAAAAATTTCTTGGCCCATTGAACGCGTTGGCGATCAAGTGGGGTGATGGCGCTTGGCCTTAAGGGAGTATCTAATTGGATTTCATTGGCCCCTAAGCGACGAGACAACTGGGCAATCTGCTGAATATTATCAATATTTTGATCGACCAGCATGATCTGTAATGCCAATTTACCTTTAAAGTTTGATCGAAATTCCATGATGCCTTGAATTATTTCTTCCAGATTGAGCTCTTGCCCTTTATCCACTGTTTCAAAATAATCCTGATTGCCGGCATCCAATTTAGCCAAAACAAAATCAGCAAACATCAAATCATCCCGCACCTCTTTTAAATTCATCAATGACGAATTGGTGAGCACCGCGATCTTTTCCGGCCGTATGGCTTTGATGCCACGTATCATTTCGCCTAAATTTTGAGCGAGCGTCGGCTCTCCCCGTCCTGCAAAAGTGATATGATCAACATAATTTAGAGGAATCCGTTTAATCTCATCAATCACCCGACGGACAGGGACATAGATCTTACGCTCATTAGACAAATGCTTTGTTTTTCCCAATTGGCAATAGATGCAGTCCATATTACAAATCTTATGTTTTGAAGAAAGAGGATCAACTCCCAAGGACCTGCCTAAACGCCATGAACGCACCGGACCGAAAAGATATTTAAATGGACTTTTCATACGTATAACTTCTCCTTTCGGGACGTTTCACCGAATTTGTTAATATTATTCATAAAATCCCTAACACATGATTTCACCAGCGGGTCATAATTACTGTCCATAATGCGATGGATACGTTCTGGCCTCGAATAGAATTCCCGCATGCACCAAGCACCCCAAAGCCCCACTTCCTCGATTGATAAGAATTTGGTCGGGATCACCGGATGTTGAAAATCCCACTCTTTTAAGTTGATCAACTTTGGATCAAAGAAGCCATTCTGCAAGGCTTTGCGCCAAATAGGAGAACCAGGAACCGGAGTCACGTAATCCAGAGCCAAAATGTCAGGATCAATTTCTTCAGCCACCCGCAGGCGTTCCTTAATCTTAACTTCATCATCATCTTCTAAACCAATGAGAACAGTGCCGACAGTGGCCACATTATTGGCGCGCAAAATATCCACCGTGCCCTTGATCTGCTCTAATGTCACGCCCTTGCCGATGCGGCTTAGTTCCCTGTCGCTGGCCACTTCCACCCCCACAAGCCCCATGAAAAGCCCTGCCCTGGCCATCAGAGGCACCAAATCCTTTTGCTTGTTCCAATCATCGGCTCGCCCCAAACACACCCATTGAATAGGATTCTTGCGACGGATTTTCTCCTCACAAAAATCTTTGACCAATTGCTGATTCACATTAAACGCATCATCCTGAAAAACAATCACCTTAATGCCATACGTATTATATAAAAGGTCTAACTCATCATTGATGCGTTTGGCTGAAAGCCCTCGCCATGAAGTAAAATCTTTCAAGGAAGAACGCGGGTCATATAAACTCCATTCATAACAAAAATGACAACCACCAGGGCATCCCCGGGAGGTCATTAATTCCGCGAAGGGCTTCCAGTAGGTATGCCCCACATACTTATCCATCGGAAAAAGATCGTAAGCTGGCATGGGTAAAATATTCAGATCCGGGATCAATCCGCGGTGTGGCCCCATGACGATATTCCCCTTGTAATCACGTGAAACCAATCCCGCAATACTCTCTAATCCACCGATCTTGGCTTTAAGAGCTACTAACAAATCTTGCAAGGTCAGCTCAGCTTCTCCAATTAAAATAAAATCAATCTGCGGATTTTCTTGCATCGTTTCAGCGGCATAGGAGGAATACCATAAGCCCCCCATCACCGTTAATGTTTTGGGTAAAATTTGCTTGATCAACCTGGCACTTTCATTAAAATGCCAAATAACAGCCAATCCTCCCGTTGAGTGCAATAAATCACCAAAAACAATCATATCAGGCTTAATTTGTTTGACCCTATGGATCATGCCAGGATAATCTAGATCCATGGCCCGGCAATCCAGAACTTCCACTTCTGCTAATTTTTCCTGACGGACATATGCGGCTAATTGAGCATAAAACTGATTAGGAGCCTTATGATTACCGTGCGTGGCCCATGCCCCTATAGGAGGCGTTAGAAATAGAACCTTCAAAGCTTTTTGCATAAGCAGATCCTTAAAATAAATTTAACTAATTTGATGAATTTACTATGCCTTAAAATGGCTGAAAGGAGAATAGGACAAACTACGTAAAGCCCTACGTAGAACCACGCAAAATAAAATGAACTTAAAACGGTCGGACACAAGGTCCGACCCTACAACTATTTCTTGGTGGAAATCAGGAAGGTTGTGACAAGAAGAAAAATGATTTCTAAAACAGCATAGGAAATCAGAGAGGTAGCGACCCCTGAAGTAAATCCATAGGAATGAAGACCGACACTTAAAAGGTTCACGCCAAACCAGGCCCACATAACTACCATCATACCAATCACAGCACCGACGGCAAGGCCAAGGGCATCGATCATTTTGGCTACCTTGGCATGAAATAGCAGGGCTGTCCAGAGAACAATCATCAAAGCCCCGTTTTCCTTAGGGTCCCAGCCCCAAAAACGGCCCCAGCTTTGATCCGCCCAAATGCCTCCCAAATTTGTTCCCAAAAAAGTTAATGTTAATGCCACTCCTAAAATGCCAAGGGTTGTCTTATAAGTTTTATCCAGAATTTTATTATCTCTGCCAAAGACAGCCTGTATGAGCCAAATGTGCCCTAAAAGCCCTCCTACACAGGTCGCCGCATAGCCCATGGTGATCGTGGTCACATGGGTCGCAAGCCAAAAATTAGAATTAAGGACCGCCACCAAGACCTTAAGGGTATCCCCTTCGGCACTGTATTTATTGGCAATGAATAATAAAGCTGTCCCGCTGATGGCCGCTATCACAATGCCTAACCATTGCCGATTAAAATACTCGATGAGCAAGCCTAAGAAAACAGCAATGAAACCAACAAAAATAAACGTTTCATAAAGACTGGATACCGGAGGACGCGCCATGATGATGATGCGCATGATAAGTCCCATGACATGCGGGATAAAGCCTGCCACCACACTAAATAATCCTAAATTGTACCAAAGAGGCTTTGAAGAAGAAAAGGAGACAATAAAAAATATGAATGCAAAAATATAAAACATGATCGACCAGGTAAAAGGACTATTTTCCTGATAAAACAACTCCAATGAGAATTTATCCAATTTTTTAAGATCATCTTTTGAAAGTTGATTGCGAACACTGTCGATATAAAGATGTGCGGCCATATTAAAAGCCACCCCATTGCCCTGCGCATAACTGGTGGCCATATTATCCCAAAGCAGGACAAGCTGTCTCGAGGATTCATTAGAGAAATCAGTGTTTAACGCATCCCATGGACTTAGCCATTTTCCATTTTGACTGGAGGGAATTACATCAAAAGGCAGGTCTTTGTAATCCTGAGACATGCGAAATAAATTATTAGACACTTGAAGAAGCTCCGGATCATCTAATTTAAGATCATTAGCTTTCAGGGCGATATCAATGAAACTAAATTGATTTTGATCAAGAGGCAAACCCAACTTGGCTTTAGTGGTTTTTGAAATGATCGTAAAATCACTCTGCGGATAGACAAACACAAAAGAACGCGATAAATCAGCATACAGGTTGATATTATCAAAGACACGCATGATTTCATTTTCAGCCAAGCTGCGTTCCTTTTCTGGGATCTTGGCTGCTGCTTGTTGAAGATCTGCCAGCATGCGATAGGTTTTCTGCAATTGATTCGGCGTATATCGTCGATCTTGCTGAGGAACAATCCCTAAAGCAGTGGCAATATCAGGGTTATTGATCAAGAAAATTTTTTCATCAAGGGTCGATGCCGGGCTAAAGAAAAGCGATGCTAACCATACCGAAGCTTCTTGCTTTTCATAATGGTCTTTGCCTGAAAACTGGGTCAGTAAGCTGCGCGCAAAAGTATCTAAAGGCTTAAGCCGTCCACTATCAAGCACAGGGATTTTCTTAAAATTGCTAAAATCCCCAACCATTGGCTGGGCGCATGAAATAGCGCTCAGCAAAAAAAGACACATCAGTGTTGCGCCCAAATATTTGACAAAGCTCTTCATGAACGATTCCTTTTAGCCATCAAAGCTTGAATAAGAAAATGCAATGCCAACCCAAAGAAAACAAGTAGACAGGCAATGTAGGGCAATACCCTGGCATAATTCTTAACAACAGCCAGCGTTGAATATTGCCTGCCCGTGCTATCCGTGTCATAGGACGCTTGATACACGGTGTAATCTTTATATCTTAAAGGGTTATTCATATATATCCGCACTTGGCGTTGCAAGGCACCCGTTGTGATCGTCACTAAACTTTCATAACTCTTGGCCATCTCTGTTCCCGGATGAAATTCTGCTTTAAAATGATCCAGTCGAATCTCGAATGGCAAAGGGAAACGCCTATGACGCAAGATAAAGAAATAATCCTGACCAGCTATTTTGACCGACGTTGCCTGAGCTTCAGCCCCATACAAGTACAACGAATAAGATTTATTATTTGCCTTCAAATCAAAAATACCTCCCTCGATATTTTGTTCACGTTCTTTATCTAGGGCTTTCTCATTTAGAATAGTGATCCCTGAGGCATTTAATATCAAAGGATCTAATTTAGCGGTATTATCACTAAAAGCATCGCTGTTCAAATAAAACGCATGGACTGTAAGGCTAAAATCCTTATTATCAAAAGGTACTTGATACCCTGACTTAAAATTCTTTGTATCCAAGGACGTCACCTGATGCTTATTGCCCCCATCTTTCCAGTATGCCAATTCCCAAGCCTGATAAGAGGTAGAAACATTCGTCCCTTCACCTTCGGCCAAATGCACATTTGATTCCTGAGACACATGAAAAATCATAAAAGCCGCAATGAAATAAATAATCAGGCCAAAATGAATGATCAAGAGTCCTAAATTCTCCCACTGGCTATATTTTTTCCATGTCAAGATCATTGAGCAAATCAAATTGACAAAGAAAACCCATAGCACCAATTGAGCGCCTGGAAACGGGAAGAATCCGCCAGCCAAAAAGAAAAAGGAATTAAAAAAACGGTCTTGCGCTGCATATAGACCCTGCTGAACCTGGGCAATGGTGCCCCAAAAGGTGAGGATAAATAACAAGAATAAACAAGCAACGGTAATTTTAGCTGAACTTAAGAATTTGATCATAATTTATTTACGGGTCATTGATCCCAATAATTTTAAGAAATTATCTTTATTTTGCTTCACCGATGCTATAGAGCCTGTCATTTTCACAAAAACAGTCGTTTTATCCAAGGCGATCATAGCTGCCATCATGCTTTTATCTGATGAATTCCCTTGAGCTTGCAACAAAGTAAAATCATAAATCTTAATCTCAAGACCATCCTTTGTATTAATCACTTGAGCTGAAGCAGTCAGTGCCGTGACATTATCAGCAGAACTTTGAAGCCCTAATTGACCTAACCAACGTTCCAAATTAGCCTCGAGGCCGCCGGCTGGACCTGCTAAGGCAATGATATAACAGTCAATTGCGTTAGGATCAGTGATTAAATGAAAAGACGCCATGCGCATGTGCTTGCCAGGCTCTTCAATCCAGGCGTCAGGATGAACCCAGGATAAAAGATTTTGAGTGGTAGGGGCTTCTATAACTCCTCCCATCGCTGACATATCCATGCCAGCGTGAGGATCACCTGTCGGATTCATATTGGGACTAGGAGCAGTTGCATCAACTGAGGCTGCATGATAAACAACGGAATTAACCAGTTTAAAGAAATCATCTTTATTCCGTGTCACGGTATCAAGCGTTCCTGACATCTTCACAAACAAGGTCTGCTCATCCAAGACTACCATCACGACAATCATGCTCTTATCTGACAACTTGGCCTTGGATTGAATAGAAGTAAAATCAAAAACCTTTCCATTTTGACCACTTTTTATTTTGGCACTTGGTGCATTTGTTATCAGGAGACTCAGCTCATCATCTGTCGCTTTAACCCCAATCTGCCCCATCCAACGGCGCAAATTAGCATCCAGGCCTCCTGCCATTCCACCAAGCACAACCATCGAGCCATCAATGGCTTTTGAATCTGAAAGAAGATGAAAGGTGGCCAAACGCATCCCTCCGCCAGCTTCCTGTTTCCATCCCTGAGGCAGGTCCCAAGTAAACATATTATTAGGCGCACTATTCATCCCAGGGGGCAAGCCCATCGCAGAGATGTCCAAACCTGCATGGGGATCAACAGAAGCAGCCTGGTCTGGCGCAGCTTGTACTACCGGCATCGTGGGCACAGTGGTTTGCGGGGCTTGAACAACTACTTCTGTATAGTGGCTCTCTTGAGGCTTTTGATCGCAACTATTTAAGAATAATGTGAAAATACAAATAATCCAAATCATTAAAACCTCATCTAATAAAATTGTAAATATCTTAAAATAAACTAATACGTTATACCTATTTATTTTAGCTAAGTAAAGACATAAAAAATCCGCTTCTTTCTAGCTATCTGAATAAAAGTATACGGCAGAAATCAGGAAGATTAAATAAGGTAAAACACCCATGGATATACGTAGAACTACGTATATACCTAAATTCGCTAAGGATGCGGCAATTCAGAAAATCGGCGGGTGATCAATTTGATTCGTGCGACTAATACTTTAGGGCTAAAAGGTTTGGGGATATAATCATCCGCGCCCATCTGCAAGCCCATCATCACATCTTCTTGTTCACCTTTAGCCGTGACCATGATGATAGGAATACTTTTAGTGACGGGATCATTTTTAAGTGTGCGGCAAATTTCAAGCCCACCGATCTCTGGGAGCATCAAATCCAGGCTGATCAAATCCGGCATGGCGCGACGGACAAATTCAACGACCTGCCCGCCATCAAAAAGGCAGGACACATCAAAACCTTCGCTTTGCAGGTTATATTTGACAAGCTCACTGATATCACGGTCATCTTCCACCACTAAAATTTTCTTCTTAACCATAATCTTCTTTCTGGCAGGCTGGGGCCTGCCTTAGTTTTCCCTGCTTGCAAACCATGAACCACTTTTATTGACTGAAGAACTTAAAAACAATCCTGCAGGATTTAAAATAGGTTGATATTTTATGACTTGAAAATCAAATCCTCGAAATGATTGAAGTGAAAGCAGTGCGCTATTTGACAACAAGCTATGTAAGCCTGAAGAATTATTCCCTGAGTGATTCAAATGCATAATGCTCCGGGTATCAGAGAGATCAACACCACCCGTCGGAGAACCAAGGGCAGCATTCCCTACATTTCCAGGACTGAAGGATCTTTGCGGCTTTTGACTACCCGCCATCTCAAGATCCGGTGTTACACGCAATTGTTGCTTAAGCTTATTAGCTTCTGCCGCAGAAGAACCTGTGAAGAATTTGAAATGCTCTCCTTGAGGATGGGTAATTTTAACACGCATCGGCATAAATTCTATGCCTGGGGCTTTAAAAAGTGCCCGCAATTGCTCTCGGGTCCATTCGGGATCTACAGGATTTAGAGGTTTCTTTGTTCCCATCAATTCCCAGGATTGAGGATTATTGACTAAAAGATTTAATTTTTCCAATGGAGTCTTCCCAGGAAGCTTGACATGCCAAGGCCGTTGCAATTCCTCCCTGATTTCTCTAAAATTCTCCCCTTGTAGCTGTAAAGGCCAGTTAATGGGTTCATTTCCCTTATGCTCTTGGCTCAAACGCACATCCGTGTTAGACACTTTTTCCAAAAATTTTTCCCTTAAGTTGGTTTTCCCTCCGTAACTTAACAACTCAAATATAGAGGCTCCTTCTGGATCAGCATCAGCAAACTGGAAGATGGACACAGTCCCATGCACTTTTGATTGAATGGCCTGGACCAATATGGCCGCTTTCCCTCGTTGGAAATCATTCGCTTGAAAATCAAAATTTGTAAAATCCTCCCTGTTCTTCTCCTGAATAAAACTATAATATCCAATTAATTTTCTTATATCAGCAGGAGTGACAGTTTTCCCAGTCAGGCTTCTTTTTGGCTTCCCATCCCCATCAGTCCATGCCCCACGTTCCCAAGCGAAACGTTCATTGAATGAATCAAGCGATCCCTCAGGATGTTCATTCTGAAAAGCCAGCAACTTTACAAAATCCGTTGTAATCCGGAGACGAAAATGCCATAACTTATTATCGTCGACATATTTCCTTGTAGCTTCTAAAAGCTTCCTGGCTTTGCCAGCAAACCTGTATGTGCCATTGGCCACTTCATACTGTAATAAATTAGGTAATTTAGGATTATAGTAACTTTCAAGGAATTGGATCATAGCTCCTCTTCTTGTACTGGTATCCTTTTGTTGAAATTCTGCAATATTCGGATCTTCATAAAGATCTTCAAACCTTCCGCCGGTTTGCTTCTTGAGAACCAAGCTGCTTCTTTCCAGGACATAACTATTAACCCTTGAGGCCACAACAGTAATCCCTGATTTCTCGGGTTTGTGCACAGGCCCAAAATAAATACCACGGCTGACCTTAACGAGAAAATCAGGCTGATGCTCTCCTGCCCTTGCGGTCCGTATTACTTCAGTGATGGCTAATTTAAGAATGGCTTTTTGAAGATTATTTCCTCTTTTATAAGCATCCTTCCCATGAAGAATAATTCCAACCTGCGCCTTTTCCCAAGGCCTTAACGCCGTGGATCCATTTCGATTTATTTCATTTGTTCTGCGAGCTTCATAAAATATCCTGGCCTTTTCCATAACATCCAAAAGAACAGTCTCGCTTCCCAGATGATCATCATCAGCCGCAATTACCTCGACCGGAAGATTATATTTATAGAGATTCCCTTTCTCCTCTTTCACAAAATCTTTAAGACCTGGAACATAACTTGAATCCTGTGGAATAATCACAATCATATCAACACTAGGTGATGTGGCTATGAGCTCAGCCTGAACGTCATTGGCCCCTTCTTCCAGATTAAGCGCCACGATATCCGCCTCTGAATCCGCGATTTGCTTACCTATTTCATCTTTAAACCTAGCTTTAAACTCAAGTTCCATCGCCCTAACTTCTTCATCAAAATCTTTAAGTGCTTTCATCAGAACCAATCGTATTTGAGGCATCCAATAAAAGATTAAACCAATAAAAATTGAAAGGCCACTTTCGATTGACAAATGATCCCCATCGATCCATGAGACACCTGACAAAAGCGCTGTCATCTTAAATAAAAAGAGACAAATCCCAGCGATAGTAAAGAGCCTTCCTAAGAAAGTAGTAATGCGATTGGCCCTGCGATCTTCGGGGAGGGTCGGGTCAAGCAAGGATCGCCCATTTTGAATCACGTTTTCTAATTTATTTTTTGTTTCTTTAACAATTTCCGGAATATTCTCATAAAGATCAGGGCTCAAATCATTCCCATCTCTTAATAATTGAGGAACCCCCTCTTCTTCATTCAAGATATACTCAAAACCACTGTTCACGGTATTCTGCTGCCCAAAAAATATCTTGGTCCCAATATTAAATCTTTCCAGACGAGGATTTTTGTGTTTGGCTAGGGTATTACTCATAATTTTATCAATATTCCCTCGATTCACCAATATCCGTGAGAATCTCTTGCCATATTTGATGTGTTTTAACAATATATTGATATAACTGCCCAATCTTTTGTGTTGGGTGGGGTTTAACTTGAATGTTTCTGATTCGATACGATCCAACAACATATCAGCCGTTTGCTGGCCAATCATATTAAAATAAAAATAGGTGTCTTGATATAGACCAATACGCACCGGCTCATCTTGCTCATGATCCATCAGCCAAGCCTTATAAGGAGCATCTTCTTCTACCTCCACCGCACAGTTTAAAATTTTACTTAAACCATCAATTAAATCATCAGGTGAGATATTCTTATCTTCATCCCATTGTGATAAAACCTCATGCCAGGTTTCAAAATGAGACCTGGTATCTTTAACCACATTATGCGGAAGAGGAAAACTTAACAACGCACTATCAGGTCCACCACTAGTACCACCACTAGTACCACCACTAGTGCCACCTAAACCACCTCGTGATCCAAAGAATCTTCCTACTAATCCAGCACGTCTTTTTTTAGGATCTTTCTCCTTTTTTGTTCCAAAGAGCCACCACACAAGTATGGATAGACCAATAACAAAACCCACCGCCGTTGACCCATACAACCACGAATCAGCATTAGTGAGTTCAGGGATATCCTGACGATTGTCTTCAATATCCTGAATGTTTTGGACAATGAGAGGATTTAACATATTGTAAAAATCTTGCTGTGTAGAACTTGCAGCCTGTTTTTCAAAATTGGTAATCGCTAAAACAGGATTCATAACCAAATCAAGATTATCTCGAACTATCTTCATCTCTGCTGGTTCACTTTTATCTTCGACGATCTTGCCGCCGTATAAAACAACTTTATGAATTGAATAAGCATGAATGGTTTTAAGGGCCATCCTTATCGCCTCAGTTTTAATATAGGCATCTATAACAGGCTGGCCTCTGGGATCATCGCTGGCCTTAAGGCGGTCTAAAATGGTAAACGTCTGTAAACGTAGATCCAGATACCCTTCAGCATCCACCATATGCCGTCCCTTGGTCTTTTCATACATTTTAAACAAGGCTGAACGAACGATAAGATTATCAGCCGTATTACTAATAGTCCGTATATAGGGCTTAAGAATTGATTGCCAAGACTCGGATTCAATCATATGAAGAACATTGGTATCCGTAGATCTAGTGTAAGTAGCTAAGGCTAAGACCCATCCTTCAGGAGCTTGCATCAATCGATCCAGGGCATCTTGCTGTAATGAAGTTTGAGAGGATGGTAAGGCAAGGATCTCTGGTAATTCTTCCAGAGGGGCTTTTGCTATATAATCTTTTTGACCAGCAGGGCCTAGCTTGATAAAATAATCCATCCCATGAAATTCTACTGCTAGGTCAGGTAAGGGATAAAATAATGGATAGGGATAATTATTCGTGCTGGCTAGAAGGTCTTTGCTTGCTCCTTCTTCCAAAGCAAACAAGCTATCAGAAAGATTCCCTTCCATGCTTGAGTTAAGCCACCCCTGGCCACTTTTTAGATACGTACGGGTCTGATCCCTATCTACTTCAATCCGAACAGCTAATCTTATATCCGATTTCCATCCATGCCCAAGCGGTGTCGGTGATTCCTCACCCAAATTTTTAAACCCGCCCATTTGAAATGCATTGGTGGTATTCAACGAAGCTTCAATCCCATTAATCGAATGTTGAATAAAATCACCCAGACGGGAAACGCTTGGAATACCTGGGTCCATTTGATGGCTAGGGACATAATCAGCAATGCCCTTGACTATCTCAGCCCTTGTTTCAAGTGGGAAAAAGTCGCTTTGCCCAAAACGCACCATGACAAAATTATTTTGAAGCATGAGGGTCAAAATAACCTGATTGGCCATCGGTGCCGATAAGCTTGGGTATATGGCTGATGGATTAAAATCTGTTGACTTTAAATGCTCTGTGAAATCTGCATAGGTCTCAAAAATGTGCCCTAAGAATCTATACCCGTCAGCCGCAACACCTTGCTTATTATTAGCGGCTTCAGCTTCACTGATGATATCAACAAAAAACTGCACCCCATGATCAGGTTGGCTGCTCATGTATTCAAAAAGTCGCCAACGCACACTGGGATACCTTGTCTGCAAGACGATATCTTTCACCGCAGGGATAAATTCCTCAGGATTTTTCTTATATAACAATAAGAAAAGCTCCATGGCTTTCTTACGTACGATGGGATTAGGATCTTTGATCAAAAGCTGCTTAACGCTTTCTAAGGGATTTGCCTGCATCAAGACCCACTCAAGCAATGGATCTCCTGAATAAATAACCATTCCTGGACGCATCAATCCACCCGGCGCTTGATTGGTAGCCGCTTCAAGATGATCAACCAGCATCACTGGCAGGGTCAACGACGGTAAACCTGAAGCAATGGCATGCGTCACCAAGGTTGGCACTGGACTGATGTCTTCGGGCAATACATTGGCTGATGTCTCCGAGCCTTCCAGACCTTTGGCCCTTAAATCTACTTCAGCATCCAACTCTTCCATTCTAAGATTCATCAAATTTTTCCATAATTCATTTATTTTGATATCTTCGTTAGTTAATTGAAAAGGTAAATTTTCATCTTTGTCATCCAGCTTCGCCTGCCTGTCTTTTTTCGCCGTATCTAAAGCTTCCTGAGCATCTTCAATCCTCTGTTTCAAACTGGTGATATCATTAATTTCCTTTTGAGCATCTCCCTGTTCTTGAATGACTTCCCTTGTTGCTTTGGTCTCAGCAGCTTGTTCTTCCAGGGCCAGCATTTTTTGCCTTCTATTCTTGGCTGAATCATAAAGATCAAAACCAATCAATGTCCCAAAGGTAAACCCGGGCGATACACTAGGAATCGCAGCCCCACCACCTCCAAGAATAGTATTACTAACAGCATTTGTCCCGCCCAGATTGGCACCTACCCCATTGACTGTCGGTAAATACTTTAAACCCTGCAAGATGGCTGATTTCTTGGCGGCTTCACGTTTAGCCAGAACCTCTGCTATCGCGGGATCAGGATTATTGGTAGTACTTGTTAACCTAATCATCCAGTTAGATGCTGTCAAAGGGTCAATGGGAACAATATCCTTGGTCAAGGGCAGTGTAACAAAAACAGGGGCAGTTAAATCCTTCACATGACCCATTATAAAATTAAGAGCCACGGTGCAATTCGCTATTTCATTTGTCGTAGCCACGATATCCTGCTTATTTTGTAAGACTTGTTGGTGAATATTAACAAATTCCTGTTGAGTGCTTTCTTGACGTGATTCGCGATCTTTGATGATCCGCTCGGTATTTTCCAACTCTCCTTGCAAAGTTTGCATTTCTGCCAATTTAGCCTGAAGGCCTCCAACCTGAACAGTTAACTTTTGAGCCACCGCAACAGCATTATTGGTCTCGACTTGCTCATGAAAACGGGCCTTCGCTGTTTCTTGTAGAGCTAATTTCTTTTCTTTGTGCGCCTGACCATCAATGATAGCTGTTAAATCAAGTGCCAGATTTGAAAAAAATGGTTCTCCAGCACTAAGAACATTACCGCCACCTCCCTTAATAGCATTGCCTACTGAACCCAAAAATCCCCAATTCCATGAAAATTTACCATTTTCTTTAACTGGCCCACCAAAGACGGAGAAGCGCATATCATAAGCGGCATTTTCCGCGGCTTTTGTTTCTTGATATTCCTTCTCAGCTTCATAAAAATTAACAGGATTTTCACTAACCGCCGTTGCTACTGAATTCAATGTCAAATAAGAATGCTCAGAAGTTCTTGGGGCAGAAGTATTGGTCTCTTGATCCAAAAATGAAGCAATCATATTGAGCGTTAAAGCAGGTCTAGGCGCAAGAACTGGTGCGCTTGTCACAATGGATGAAGCGGTGGTGGAAGCATAAGTATTCTTATTTTCTTTGGCCTTAGCCGCTAGCAGGGCATCATTCATGATTTTACCTTCATGATCAGTCTCAGGCAAAAAAAGGCTTACTTCTTCATTAGCTTGTAAAATACCTGGTTTCCCATAAACCTTAACTCTTACAGCCTCAGAATCATCTAAAATCATATCGCCTGTTGAGCGGTTGGTGCTTGTATTAATATCTTCCACCTCAGCAGGAAAACGGATATGGCCTGGATTGACTTCGACCATCACAGCTTCGTGTTCTTGAACCGATCCTTGAGGCAATAAAATGTTATCTTCTGTATGGACGCTATCATTCACATCATTGCCTGCCTCTGCTGTCCCTGGCACTAAATTAAAAAGAACATCCTTAGGATTAAAAACGTGTGTCTTAATATCCACCCCACTTACAATGCCCGTGGCAGGGGCTGTGATGATATGGCGATCAAGCAGCATTTCAAGCCCGTGTAATTTTGCAACCAGGGCGTCTTTCTGATCATTCAAGCTATTGATTTCATTTTGTTTTAAAATAGGATCATTATTTTCATCAGCAGCGTGATCAAGCCTGAATTGAACAGCATCAATGGCTAATTGGGTATTCTTATAATCTTCAAAATTATGCCCGGGATAAAACACGGCCACAGGATTACCCTCCTTGACCAATTGCCCTTCAACAACCAAAAACTCGACAGATCCAGTCTCCATGGTCCTGACAGGGTATTGAAAAATTCCGCTAATGGTAGCTAAGGACGGATTATCATTAGTGATCGAATTAAGGATGGGATAATCGGTTGTTGGCAATACAACATCAGCACTGACTTGTACGTCGTGACCCGGAAGAATAGCTTGCGAAGGTTCTGCCACCACGGTCCAAAGCTCATTTTGCCCTTGAGGATTATGTTTTTCAACACTGTCAATGGCTTTAATATTAAACCCATCCACCATAAAGTTCGTAAACGCATACGGAGTGACCTGAGGTGGGAGACTTAAAAATAAACTGATTCTACTCAAATCCTTACTTGTATCAACAGGCTGTCCCTGGGCTATGGGCAAACCGTTCTTGACAAGCATGTTTTCAATCTTTTGATCATAAGAAGATGTGACAAAACTAGCGGATTGATTCTGGGCTGCCTCAGCCAATGCCGAAGATGAAGCTGCAAGTTTTGCTTGAGCCTCCATCACTTCCTTGACCGTGACTTCTTGCTTATTAAATAAGTCTTGTTCCGAAGATAAATGCTTCTTATCTCTTTCAACCTGCGTCACCAAAGGCTCAAGGGTATTTTCTAAGTCTTGATTAAAGATGTAAAATTTAGCATCTCCCTTGTTATACGCGATCTTGTCAGCATCTAGATTGGTAACGATACCTGTTTGCTGGGATATATTAGTGACCACATTAAAAGTCGTGGCTGACGGTGATGAAATATGATAAACAACAGCTTGCTCAGGCGCACGAAATACTTGACCTAGAGGCTCTTGAGACGGAGAAGCAGAAGCAAGACTAACCCCGGCAAATACATTGGATACTGTCAAAAGCTGAGCGGTAATAAGCGTTACTTTTCTTAATTCTTCTTTTAATCCAGCTATAAATCCTGCAAGGAATCCTTTTTCTTCCAGTGAAGGAAAATATATTTCTCCTTGAGCTGATGACCCTTGCTCCAAGATCCCTTTTTCAATTAGATCTGCTGTTCTCAAGACTCCCGCATTCTTCTTTACATTTTCAAACCAATCCGTGCTATAGATCATCCTTTTAACCGTCCTACGCAACTTAATATCTTTGATCGCCTGGACATATTTCACTATACCTGAAAAAGAATAATCTGATTGTACAGCAGCCTCAAGAACAGCAACTGGATCAAATCCTGCATTGATCAATTCATTAGGAAGAACGCGAGTTAACGAATCAGCATCATCAATCAAATATCGAATTTGATCTTTAAGTTCTAAGCTAAAGAAATCTGACTTAGCAGATTTTAAATGCCCTATTTTCCACGCACTGTTTTGGCCATAAAGACTAGCCAAATACGCTTCAGTCATCGGCTCTTTGGCTAAAAGGAGCAAAGCACTCTCTAAATTTAAAGCCGCCACGGGTGCATATTTAACCGCAATAGCTTCTGATTCTCCTCTATTGATGAAATATTGTTCCAAAGCAATGATAAGCTCATTTTGATTCGCCTTAGCAAAAGCAAGCAGCTCCTTCATCTTTTCTTCTTTGTGGATGACAGCCCTGATATCCCCTCCCAAGAACTTCTCATGAACAATCCTTTTGCGGGCGGCATTTGAAATGTTTTTAGCAAAACTCATATTTCCATTAAAAGAAGGTGAAAACGTATACCCTCTTGCCACCGAAGCAAAATCCGCCATTAACTCTGCTTTAGTCACATCCCCTTGAGGCATTAACTCCAAAGTCACACCTGATAATGTTGTCCCAAAGGCGACAATCTTCTTACGCATATAATTTAATGCCTTAGCTGCATGCCATCCGATTATTTTCTTAGTTCCCTGAAGCCATACCCCACCAGAAAAATACTTTCTCGGGATTGTCTCCCCGGTCATGATATCCGGTTCTTCTTTGATGTAATTGTAAACACCCTTCTTGAAGGCTTTCAAATACAAGGCATAGATCTTTTCCTTGATCCTCTTTTCAGCCAAGGTAATTCCGCCGGTCTTCTTCTGGTTCACGTATACTTGACCAATCAAATTCTCTTTGAATCTTTCTTTAAACCAGATTGCCAATATCAAGGAGCTGTACATCTGCCTTAAGGGGGCAAAATACTTACCCTCATTGACCTCTCGCTCAAGCTCTGGGATGATGATCTGACGGGTAATCTGGCTGCTTAAAGTGTTGAGACCATCCTTTGATGGTTGGCCTTGGTGTTTTTGTAGTGATAAATAGTCTACTTCTGTTAAAACTTTTAGCCGGCTATCCCCAATGAAGGCTGACCCATTCTCTTCATAGACATCCGCTTTATCCGGTACCACCCAAACCTTACTAAAAGTATTGATCGGGATATCTGTTGTCCCGTATTCTACCCGTGCGCGGCTATAAATAGTCTTCCAGAATTCTTTGCCTAATTCATGGTCAGGATAGGTCAAGGATGAGGCTAATTGCTTGAGGATATAATCCTGGGCCAACATGTCACGTCCGGCATTGGTGCTCTCAAAATCAGGGGTGATGATGCGGTCTTTTTCATAAGGGGATAGATTGACCCACAACTCTTCTTCTGGGATGGTCAAAAAGCTCAGGAAATATTTGATCAGCAGATTCACCTGTTCTTGGCCTACAGGTTTAGAAAGGCTTTGATTGGCGGTATCAACAACAAAGTCGATCTTAAAAGGGTCCTTGGGATTGATCGAAATGGCCTTAAGGGTGGGCAAGGAATAAGCTTGAGAGCTTGACATCAACATCCCTGCGGGAGGCATGACGATATTCTCTGGCTCTGCCACTGACCACGCACGGGCCGCGTCTTCGCCAATCACATTGCTCACGAAGGCGATCAAAATGGCCATACAGAGCCACCTAAACCAATAAGAGTATTTCGCTTTGGAATTAATCACAAAGTAAATATACCCCATATTTATAAAGAACACGTGAGCGCTATATTAAGCTTCTATGAACTAAATTTAATCAATTCTTAACATAAAATACAATTGTAAATAGCGCCTTGATTAAAAACGCCTTAACGCAATTGTAACAATTGTTACATATGACATTGGGCAACAAAATAGAAAATTATAAACTCAAAATTATAAAACATTCTGATATAATGTTCTCACATTTTAACTACGGAGATTTAGATGTGCTTTATCAATGAATTTTTGATCATTTTTGTAATGATCATCCTCAATGCTGTATTCTCGGCTTATGAAATGGCCTTGGCTTCTATCTCGCGAACAAAACTGACCTATTTAGTACAAACCAAGGTCAGCGGTGCTGCTGAAGCCTTGTTCATGAAAGACCGCATGGAGGCCAGTTTGGCGGTGGTGCAATTGGGCGTCACGCTCGTGGGCGCCATTGCAGCAGCCATCGGAGGCGCCGGCATCACAGAAACACTCAAGCCCTATTTTCAAGAACATTTAGGACTATCCAAAGACCTCGCGGAATTTTTAAGCCTTGTCACCCTCATCATCCCTTTAAGTTCTTTTACCATCATTTTTGCTGAACTAATCCCAAAGATCTTTGCTATTAAAAATAGCGAGTGGGTGATCCTGAAATTATCCAAAATGATGGTCTATTTTTCCTACATCGCGAACCCTGTTGTTTCATTAATGGAGTACATCGTCAAATCAGCCATCAAATTCATCGATAAGAAAAAAAGGATCAATAGCCCCAGCAGCGATGCTCAAAGCAGCCTGCATGAATTCACAGAAGCCCTATCCCTGGCCCGGACCTCAAGGCTCATCAATGCCCAACAAGAAAAAATCGTTATGTCCGCTGCCCAGCTTTCATTGCGTCCGATCAAGGAAATCATGATCCCTGTGGCCGATATCTGCATGATCCCTCAAAGCAGCTCGCTCTCAGATGCTTTGATCCAAGCCCACTTGGATATGCACACCCGCTTTCCTGTTTGCGCTAAAATCAACGACCCGCAAACAATTGAAGGATACATTAATTTCAAAGACATCATCGCGGCATTAAAAATTAACCCTGATGATCCGACAATCAAAGGCACCATCCGCCCTATCATTAAATTTACGGATACAACCTCAATTTCAAAAGTGCTTGAACGGATGATCTTAGAAAAATTGCACATTGGACTCATTGAAAACATCCAAAAACAGATCATCGGCATGATCACCCAGGAAGATATCATCGAAGAATTAGTTGGTGAAATCGAAGATGAATTCGATCGCCTGCCCAATCACATTCATCCCTATGGCAGTCAATGGCTCGTCGGAGGAGCTGTTTCCATGTCCGCGTTGGCTAAAACGATGGGGATCGGCTGGAAATTGGAAGATGATTTAAAATTAGCCGATTGGTGCCAAAGGCAATTTGCCAAACCATTCAATGGCGGTGAAATCATCAATGGCAACGGCCTGCAGATTACAGTCAGAAAATTACGAAGAAAGAAAATCAGCGAAGCCTTTGTCGCCAAGGCCTCAATTTAAACGTTGTGTAGCCTGCTTAATCTCCTCTATAAGCTTAGCCTTGACAACAGCCCCCAAACCTTCAGCTTTACGCACATTTTCCCAAGACTTATTATATTCTTTTAAATGATAGTAGATAACGGCTAAATTCTGATAAGCATCCACATCTTTGGAATTTAATTTAACAGCTTTGTTGTAGTCAAGAATGGCTTGATCAAATTTTCCTATTTTATAATAAGCAAGGCCACGATTATTGTATTCATCTTCATTATCAGGATTGAAAAGAATAGATTTATCATAGTCAGCGACGGCCTTAACAAAATCACCTTCTCTAAAATAAATATTCCCCCGATTATAATACGCATCGGCATATTCTGGTTTAAGCGCAATGGCTTGACTATAATCCGAGATAGCTTGTGGAAAATTTTCTTGTTTGGAATATACAAGCCCGAGATTATTATATTCATCCTCAGCATCGGGCTTTAAAGAAACGGCTTTACTATAATCAGCAATGGCATGCATATAATTTCCCTCTCTGTAGTACGCAAGGCCACGATTAATGTAGGGCCTTACCTTATAAGGAGATTTTTTAATCGTATCATTCCATAAGGTAAGCTCATCGCTCCAGACTTTATTGCGTTGATAGGTCAGGAGAGAGAAAATAGCGATAATCAATGTCAGAATTATGACCATCCTTCTAAACGTATTCTCTCCCCAAAGATAATACGCACCAATTACCAAGAAAATACTAAACCCTACCAACGGTAAATATAGACGATGTTCAAAAATAACATCCCTGATCGGCATGAAGCTCGATTCAGGCAACAAGGTCAAGAAAAACCAAAAAATGGAGAATGAAAACAGCCTATATTTTAAGAACAAACGTTGCGCTAAAAAAAGCATGCCCCCCCAAGCTAAGAAACTGATCAACGTGGGAAGCTCAAAGATACTTTTAGAAATAGGGTAATCATAATCAAGATTCTGATGAAACGGCAAGAACACCAGCCTGACATAGGTCATCATGACCCTAAATTCAGTCAATAAATAATGCATGGACGAAATACCAGGTTCACTCTGCAACTGACCGACCCTGACAGCTCCTGTCTCAGTCAATAACATCGTGATCGGAATAATCAATATGGCTAAAATAAACGGGACCAAACGAACCCAATTAAAACCCTTCCCATTTCTTAAAAAACTAAATTCGTAAAGTAAAATCATCAAAGGCAAGGTAATGGCCGTTTCTTTCGTAAACATGGCAAGGACAGCAAATACAAATGAGGAAATATAATAAGAATACTCTTCACCGCCGCCTCCCCTTGCAGATAATCTTGATTTGATATAAAAACATAACGAGCTCAAATAAAACAAGGCTGCCATCGAAGCCGCTCGCTGCACAATATAGGTAACAGCTTCTGTTTGAATAGGGTGAACAACAAATATTAATCCTGCTAACAATGAAATAATATCCGCACGCCGAGCGATCTTCTCATCTCTCATGACTGGTGTTTTGAAAGTCAATAGCATCAACCACCACACTAAAATAGCTGCGATCAAATGAATAGCTAAATTGAACAGGTGATAATAGAAAACATTGAGCCCATTAAAATGATAATTGAGAGCAAAACTAAGATAAAGGAGGGATCTACGAGGCAGAAAATTCCAGACATTAGAAAGGAGGTGGATATTCTTGATACAAAAATTATTAACTATCGAAGTGTAGTCATCTAGATGAAACGAACAATAATAAGAATTAGAGTAAACAATGATCCCTAAAGAAGCAATGATCATCAAAGAAAGCAATCTAATCTTCAAGCCAGATATCTCCTTAACCACTGATACTTAAGGATAAGATATTAATCCTTGAACTATTCGTAATAAACATTTGCCACATAAAAAGTGATGTTGGATTGATTTTCTTTAGCTGTGCCGACCCAAGCAAATCCGCCGATAATGTGACTCAGATCCTTAGCCGTCAAATCAATGGCATATTCTTTCCAGTCCTTGGTCAAGGTGATTGGGTCGCTTGAGGCCGAATCAGAATCAGGGTAAGGATGCCCCATTCCAATGCCTCCCATTTTAAAGGTAACGACCTCTCCCCCCTTTTCTCCCCTGGCCCAAAAAACCAATTTTTTAGCTCCAGTTAAATTAAATCCCGCCTTTTCATCACCCCAATTATTTGCAGGTTCTAGCCAATAAATACCCGCCCATCCGGTCCCAGTGGCTGTACAATCCCTATTAAATTTAAATTGATAACAGCTCCTGTTCCCATTGCAATTATCTACCCACACATCACTTAAGGCCACACAATTCCCATCAGGCATAAAACCAGAAGCAGCAAAATGATTCAGTGAAGGCTTATCCTTATAAACATAAAATTTATCAAATTTTTTAACAGGAGCCGCCGTCCCATTATCCGCCGCCTGAGATACCTGGCTTAATGACCAAAAACAAATCCCTAAAATAACGAAAACATTCCAAATAAAATGAAACTTTACATTCTTAGACATAATTCAAATCTCCTTTTTTGATAAGTATACACTATACGGAGACTATCGTCGAATTTCTATATTTTCGAGAGCTAAAAGCTTCCTTTTAACAGAAAGCCCTCCGGCATATCCGCCAATAGAACCATCTGCGGCAATAACCCGATGGCAAGGGATAATGATACAGACAGGATTCTTCCCATTAGCCGAACCAACGGCTCTCACGGCCTTTGGGTTTTTGATCCTTCCAGCAATATCCTTGTATGAAACCGTCTTCCCAAAGGGTATTTTAAATAACTCTCTCCAGACCTCTCGTTGAAAATCAGTCCCTGCCAACTCAAAAACGAGATCAAATCGTTTACGTTGGCCAGTAAAATACTCATCTAACTGTTTAACCGTTGCTTTTAATACCCTTGCTTCTGGCTTTAATAGGTCTGAATCTTTAATCAATCTTCCCGGCTGCTGATTATAATAAACGCCATTCAAGGCCTCTTTACTGGCTATCAAATAAAGCGGCCCGATTTTTGTTTTCATTTTATATTGAAGTTGGCTCATATTAACCCCCTCTTTTACAAATAGACTAGCATACGAAAAAATTATTGAACAGTTGTTTTCAGAGATGAGTAAAGCGAATCACTTGGGAAATGGAAAGATTGAAGCACACTCAACGATTAACTATTGCGAAGCTTTCTTCCTTCTGGCGAAACGCCAGTTAAAATAAAGTCCCGTTCTTCTGGCGGGGTATTGCTCAACGCTTCAGCGATTGTCTTAAATCCTTGCTGATACACAAAAAACCCTTCTACAGGGACATAAATCTCAAAATTCTTGGCCGTTACTTCACATTGCCCGAATATCCTGATCTCATTATTCTTCGATTCAAAATACCTTTTAAACCTAAAAGGTATGAGCGGATGATTCCTTACTGATAATTCTTGTATCATAATTTTAGTTAACCATTCAACTATCTAGATAAAAAATTTTACTCTTGAAGCAAATTAAGCCATTCCATCAATAACGAAGATAGCTTTTTTAATTTATCTTGGCTTAAACTACCCGCCATTTTTTTAAACTCGCCCATGGAACCAGCTGAAGCCTTATCAACCAAACTTGATCCCTTATCGGTGATCGTAACAATATTAACCCTTCTGTCCCCTGATGGGGCCGAACGGGTGACTAATTTATCTTTTTCAAGTTTATCTATTAACTTTGTGATGTTAGAAGGAGTCAGGAGGAGATTCTTGCTGATTTCAACCTGCTTTATGCCCTTTTCTTGACCAACATGCTTAAGCACCATCAAAATATTGAATTTGCCAGGGGTTAAATGATAAGGGGCATATTGGGAAGAAATATTCTTATTAATAATGTTATTAATTAGCGTCACACTATAAACAGCCTCTTCATAATGCTTATTTTGTCCCTCTGAGACCGCAAATGCTTTTAATACCGTCATTATTAATTCCTTTCGTAATTAATAATGTATCACTCAATAGTTTCCTTGTAAACATTTATTTCAAGCCCTCCTCAATTTACGCTCGGCTTTCCTTTGTGGAGACTGGACATCCTTTTGCTCATAACGTGGTTTCTTTATGGACGGCTTTTTATCCACTAACTGTTGCTTCACATTCACCACCTTACTGAATATAGGCAAAGAATTGATTTCACGGGCCACGTTAAAATCCTTCTCGGAAAGTCCACCTAAATCGTGCGATGTCAAACCTACACGCAGATTGCGATACTGTGTTAAATGAATATCTGGATGATGCTTTTCTTCTTCCGCAATGCGGGCAATGCAATCGATAAGAACGATGGCCGCCATAAAATCATGCACTATGAATTCACGATAGATCATTTTATGATCGATTGTTAGTTGCCAACCATCGATATTCTTTACAAATTCCCTAGCTTTATTTGCTGTCAATAAAGTAGGCGCTTTAGATTCTCTTATCAATGACTCTTTCTGTTCTTTAGGAATCCCGCCTTGATGTTCTTTTTGATACCCAAAATTAATCTTATTCTGAGGCAATGAGAATATTCTGTCTTTATGTGAATTCTTTCTCTCGGTTTTTTGCATTTGATTCACCTTTCTTAAGCCTTTCGACTAAATTCATTTTATTTTGTGATTACTCTGCTAGCATGATGATATTGTTAAAATGAATCAATTGTACTGGGGTATAACAACAAATTTACTACTGAGATCTTCGTTAAAACTATGCTTAAACTTCCCTTAGTCCCTGTTGTGATCTTGCCGCTTATTGCCTGCTTAATTGCCTTAGGCATGCGATGGATAAAACAGCCTTACACCATTGCTCTAGTTTTAGCAGGTTTGCTTATTGCATCAACCAAACTCTCCCCTCAAATCTTATTAACCCACGATGTGGCATTCTTTGTCCTTCTCCCGCCAATTTTATTTTATGGCGGGATGCATCTGAATTTAGAATATTTAAAACATGACTGGAAACCCATTGCTCTCTTGGCCATTCCAGGCGTTATCATTTCAGCATTGATCGTGGCCTATTTTTTATCTTATTTTTGGCATATCCCATTTAATTATGCCCTTTTGTTTGGAGCGCTTATTTCACCCACAGATCCTGTTTCTGTCTTAGCCATCATGAAGAATATAAAAGCACCAGAACGTTTACGCACCATTCTGGAGGCAGAAAGTTTATTCAACGATGGCACAGGTGTCGTCTTGTTTATGGTTATTTTGGCCATGATTCAAAATAAGGGACCACTCAACCCAGGAGATGCTTTTTTTCAATTCTTGATCGTCACCGGCGGCGGAGCCTTGATAGGAGCATTATGCGGATTCTTAATTCGCCGAATCATAAAAAATACTCAAAATCATCTCTTAGAATTAACTTTGACGGTTATCTTGGCCTTTGGCACCCCACTTCTCGCAGAACACCTTCACTGCTCTGGAATTATTGCTGTCGTGATGGCGGGCCTACTGATGGGAAAAGGCCATTCATCCTGCATGTCCACAAAAAGCATGAAAACCATTGAAGGCTTTTGGGAAGTCATTGACTTTATTATGAACTCAATCATTTTCTTAATGATCGGCATTCAATGGCAGGCTATTGGTAAGAATGATCTTTTTGAATTTAAAGGACGAATTCTTATTGGCGGGTTGGCCGTCTTAATCTCACGTATTTTAATTATTTATCCAACGATTTACAGTTTCAATAAATTCTCGAAACCTGCCATTCCTATCTCCTGGAGCCATATTCTTTTCTGGGGTGGCCTTAGAGGAACCATCCCTATCATCCTTATGCTGCAATTACCGGAATTTCAATACCGCCCGCTCTTTTTATCGGCAACATTCGGAATCGTATTATTCAGCATCATCGTGCAAGGATTGACCATCGAACCTCTTTTGAAAAAACTTAGACCTCAAACCTAAGACTCTCGATCGGACGTATCAAGAAGATCATTTGCTATTGGCCTGCCATCACCGCTAACGATGGATTCCAAACACCCCGTTCATCTACAACATTTCATTATAGGAGGCTAAGAGAGTGAGGCGTGAAGATCGTACCATCCTGGAATACGTCTTTTAAGAATCTTCTCCAGGATTTTCTTTATACGCTTGCTACCTATACGGTTTTTTAATAAACCGTTATCACCGAAGATGCTATACAAAAAGAAAATAAGTTTATACTCTTTGATTATTTCTTCATACGTCTTCCATTTTCCGGGCAAATCCCTGCCAAAGAGGCCACTACTGTCCCGGTCAAAACAGTAGCCGATATACCGACCTTCAGCAGATTGGAAAGGTTCTTTTTGGGAAGGCACTTCGGCTTGATTGATAGCTTTAAAGTTACCAAAGCCAAGCTGCCTGAAGATGTCCAGCTCTTCGATTAACAAATTAAATTCTACCCTTTCTGATTCAATCGACACATAATTTTGCACAGTAATAATTTTATCAAATTCTTGACGATGCACCCAATCAGTGACAACAGTACCCAAACAAGAATTAATATCATTCTTGAAGAATTTCACTTCCTTCTCCGCAGAATCGACTAGAGCGCCTGATACTATGATCAACTGTCCGTTTTGAATCTCATTACAAAATCTTTTTGCGCATTCTTCCATCAAATCAGGATTAGCCTCAAAGGCTATGACTTGAAATCCCTTTTTAAGATAATAATCGGTATCTTCTCCCTTGAGCATCCCCACATCAAATATCAAATTACTATTCTTAATTATGTGTTCCATTTTTCTCCAAAATACCTTCCGGACGACAAAATAGTTAGACTATATAGGAATAAATTTTATTTCACCATGAAGTAATTATACTTATTGATCTAAGAATTAATAGAAAACCCTTCTGCCGAAGGGCAAAAGGGTCATCTTGTTATAAAAGGAATGCTAATAATCTAATACAAAGCAGTTTATTATAGTTTTGTCATCATAAACGACCCATTAGCACCAATACAAGTAGCACAACAAGCAATGTAGAGAAAATACCCGTTGGAGCATATCCCCATGACTTACTATGAGGCCATGTTGGCAAGCCGCCTATTAGCAATACTATAATAATAACCATTAATACCATTCCTGTGGAAATAACCATTATTTTCTCCTAAATTAAACGAATTATTGTCTTCTACTTGCCCGCATCCTGCATACTGTGCCTGAATTCGATACATCTTTTCTCTTTGTGTGAATACGATTATTTCTCTAAAACCATTATCAATCGGACTGAAGTTTACACCCCTTTTTTCATGCTGTCTTATTAAAAGCTCGATTAACCATATGTAGCAGATAATGATCCTTAAAAGGTTTTTGTAAAAAACCTACTGCTCCAGCTTTTAACGCTTTCTCCTTAAAACTTTCATCCTTATCCGCCGTAATAGCAATAACCGGCAGGTTATATCCTGTTTCTGTAATTCTTTGCATGGTGTCCCACCCACTAAATCCCGGCAAGTGAATGTCCAAGATTAAACAACCTGGAGCATTGTTGGGTACAGCACTGAAGAATTCCTCTGCAGAAGAAAATACATCGACGGCAAACCCGTAAGAAACCATCAGTAATTTAAGCGAGCGAAGCACTGACTCATCATCATCCAAAATGTAAATTTGTTCTTCCTCTAAAGGCATTTTATAATTGTTAATTGGTAATTCTTCTGTTTCATTCATGATGTCATTTTAGAGATAAGTAAAAATGAATCAATTGCACCAAGGTATAACCCTTACTTCACCTTTGTGTGTATTGTAATCATCAATGTCATTTATCTATTTTAAAAACACGGATAAGATAATAAAGGATAGGCAAGAAGAGTAGTGAGCCAATCATAAGCGACCATGCGAGAATATTAATTGTTGCAGTAGGTGCTGCAGCCTCTAACAAAGAAAGTTGGGTCCCATCTCTATAAAACAGCACATTAGGAAAAATCACAGCAAGCCAGGCCAATAACACAAGGCTTACCTGAGAACCTGCAATAAGTCGTATTTTCCATTCTTTAAATTCACCCTGATGCATTTCTTTCCAAAAAATTAATGTAAGAATAGTGGCAGCGGCAAAACAGGTCATGCTTGCGGGATTAGTAAAAAATACCCTCAACAAAGAATGATGTGTAAATTGTGCTAAAAGAAAAACCAAAACGCCGGCAATAAGCATTGCCATACCTGTTTTTTGAGCGCAATGAATGTAATATTCCCTCGTTGATTTTTCATTTGATTCTCCAATTAAATATACACTGGCTAAATAGGCAAACATGCTTAGCACAAAAATCCCAACAGAAAATGAAGGAAGATTAAACCAAGACGCCACATACCTCTGGTAATAGGTTGGCGCATTGGGGTTAACGCCGAAAAACATCCCCCCCATGATCATCCCAAACATGATGGGCGTTAATAAACTCGAAAATGAAAATGCTAATGAATAATAGCGATGCGTGTCATCTTTGACGGCATCATAGTTGCGAAAAGTAAAGGCACAACCTCTAAATACAATCCCAATTAACATTAATGTTAATGGAATATGAAAATAAATTGAGTACTGCGTATACACTTTGGGAAATGCATTAAACAATATCACGATCAAAATAATAAGCCAGATATGATTCGCTTCCCACACAGGCCCCATAGCTTTATTGACCAACTCTTCATGCCGTTTGCGGTTCTTCTTGGGAATAAAAAGCTCTAATGCTCCGGCACCAAAGTCTGCGCCACCCAGAACGCAATAGAACAATAAAGAAATAACCAGAAATCCAATAACTACTAAAAGCATATGAACTCCCCTAACCCCTCTTTATAAAAAAGAGGGGAAAGTTAACATTTATTCGAAACCGCCTTAAATTGACGAATCATAAGCCAGACCACCATTACTGCTAAAAATATATATAGTGAAGTAAAAGTAATAAATGGAACGATCAAACCAGGCATTGGCGTTAAAGCATCCTTGGTTCTCATTATCCCATAGATGATCCATGGCTGGCGACCTACTTCAGTCACCGTCCAGCCTGCCTCAAGGGCAATAAATCCCAACGGTGTGGAAAGCACCAGTAATTTTAAAAACCATTTCTTAGATAAAATATCATTCTTCATAAAGAAACGAGCAATAAATATAAGTCCGATAGTGGCCAGAAACATACCACATGCCACCATCAACTGAAAGGCATAATGCACAACTGCCACAGGTGGCCAATTATCCCGGGGAAAATCTTCCAAGCCTTGAGCTTTTGCATCAAAACGACCAAAAGCAAGAAAGCTTAAAAGCCCAGGGATTTCAATATCATCATTAACCGTATCCTTTGCCATATCTGGAATCCCACCGATAAGCAATGGCGCATACTTTTGAGTTTTAAAAGCAGCTTCAGCAGCTGCTAATTTTATCGGTTGACGATGAGCAATATCCTTAGCACTATGATCGCCACTTATAGGCTGCAAGAGTGCTGCAATAACAGCAAACCAAATGACGATCTTGATTGCTTTTATATGAAGTATGTTCTTGGGTTCTTTTAATAAAAAATACGCGTGAATCCCAACAACGGCAAAACCAACAGCCTCAAAAGCGGCGATGGTCATATGCAGCGCTTCAGAACCCCAAGCATCATTAAACATGGCTTTAATGGGATCAATATTAATGGCGTGACCATTGATCCAATCAAATCCTGCTGGGGCATTCATCCAACTATTAGTTGCGACAACAAAAATCCCTGACGCAATCCCAGAAATTCCAACTAACCAAGCGCTTAACCAATGAAGTGTGGGATCAATTTTATTCCAGCCATATAAATAAAACCCAATAGCAATGGCTTCTATAAAAAAAGCTGTTCCTTCTAAAGAAAATGGCATGCCGATAATTGGTCCGGCATGTTCCATAAACCCAGGCCAAAGCAGTCCCAATTCAAATGACAAAACCGTGCCGGAAACAGCACCGGTTGCAAAAAGAATGGCCACACCTTGTCCCCATGCCCTTGCCATCTCATAATAAACGGGTTCTTTTGTTTTTAACCAAAGACCGTGGGAGGCAACCATTAAAAATGGCATGACCATGCCCACACATGCAAAAATAATGTGGAAACCTAAGGTTACAGCCATTTGTGATCGGGCGGAAAGAAGATCAAGCATATCAAAAAATATAATTTAGTTTCTAGTTATCTGAAATTTAGACATGACCCCTATTTTCCAATGCAGCCACCTTGGCCAAACGGCGTTGATGACGCTCAGCACCACTAAAGTTTGACGCAAGAAATATTGTTACCAATTCCCAGGCAAGCTCTTGGTTAAGAACTCTACTACCTAGACAAATCACATTCATATCATCATCTTCTACCCCTTGGCGTGCTGAAAACTTCTCGTGAATCAGGCAAGCACGTACACCTGCCACCTTGTTGGCAGCAATGCACGCCCCGACACCACTACCGCAGATAGCGACACCGCGATCCACCTCCCCACGAGCCACCGCACGGGCCAAAGGAACCACAAAATCTGGGTAATCATCATCTAAATTTAACTGGCGGTCACCAAAATCAATAACTTCATTATTGGCTTCTCGTAACATCCTAGCTAATTCTTCCTTTAACTGGTAACCTTCATGGTCAGCGGCAATGCCAATACGTTTTAGCATATCAATTCTCCGAGTAATGACGAGTGTCCGGTTTGAGGACCAATTTACTCGCAGCATCTTTATCCAGATACCAGCAAAGCTTGTTCCTAGATGGCCTTACTGCATTGGCAGGAAGATTAAGATTGTTCCCGTCTTCTAATACTTCATGAACAATATCCGCCTTTTCAAAACCGCTGACTGAAAAGAAAATCATTTCCGCATTATTTATGACAGGAAGAGTCAGGGTAATTCTAGGCTCCGGTATTCCTATTTGAGATGTTGCAACTACTAAACGATCTTTTGCCAAAAGAGCCGGATTGCCAGGAAAAAGAGATGACGTATGCCCGTCTCGGCCAACCCCAAGCAAGATAAGATCAAACACAGGGAATTCATCTTTTTTTAACTTAAAAAAATCAATGATAGTACGTTCATATAAACATGCAGAACCTTCAAGATCAACATTTTCTGTTGGTATGGGATGAATATTCTCTAGTGGAATTTCAACTTTTGAAAGAAGCGCATCAAACACCATACGATAATTTCTATTTTGATCTTCCGGGAAAGACCAGCGTTCATCACTCCAGAAAAAATGCATCTTATCCCATTGAAATTTATTCCGGTAAGAAGGACTAATCATCCATTGATAAATCCCTTGGGGTGTGGAACCCCCAGCAAGAACAATGGTAAATTTCTTTTGTTTTGCAATTATTTTATTAGATAAACCAAGTATCTCCTGAACAACTACTTCACAAAGACATTTATAGTCATCGGCAATATCAATCTTAAAATGAGTATCTCTTAAAAATCTTGCCATGATCTACCATCCTGTTCAATAATTCGATTAGCATTCTCTGGCCCCCAAGATCCGGATCGATAATTTGGGAACACCCGTGGGAGTAATTTTTCACGCTCCTTTAAAATTGAAGTTATAAACTTCCAAGAAGCTTCAACCATGTCCTCGCGTACAAAAAGCATTTGATCTCCCCGTATGCAATCTAAAATCAGCCTTTCATAAGGCCCCATTGGTGTTGTCTTAAAGACGTCTTTGTAATTAAACCCTAAATACAAAGAAGCCAACCGAAGTTTGGGGCCCGGACATTTTGCCTCAAAGCTTAAAAAAATACCTTCATTCGGTTGAATCCTAAAAGAAAGGATATTGGGCTCAAATTGTTCGACCTTTAAATGTGAAAAAATAGAATGCGGGATCTTTTTGAAATGAATGGCTATTTCTGTCATTGGATGATTGAGTCTTTTACCTGACCTAAGGTAAAATGGAACATCTTTCCATCTGGGATTATCAATAAGGACTTTTAAAGCCGCAAATGTTTCGGTCTTAGAATGAGGTGGCACTCCTTTTTCACAACGGTACGCGATGACTTTTCGGCTGTTAATTCTTCCATTTCCATATTGGCCCAACGCGATAAACTCATGCAATTTATTCTTAGGAATAGAACGAATAGCTTCGGCCACCTTTAATTTTTGATCGTGATACTGTTTTGCCTCAAACTTAACTGGTGATTCCATAGCGACAAGGGTTAGCAGTTGGAACATGTGGTTCTGAAACATGTCGCGCAATTGGCCGGCTTTGTCATAATAACCAGCCCTGTGTTCAACGCCCAGTATTTCAGAAGCGGTTATCTGCACGTGATCAATATAACGGCGATTCCAAAGAGGTTCAAAGATAGTGTTAGCAAACCTAAACAAAAGGATATTCTGAACGGTTTCTTTACCCAAGTAATGGTCAATACGGTAAACCTGATCTTCATCAAGAACTTTAAGAATTACCTTATTTAACTTACGCGCTGATTCTGAGTCTGACCCAAAAGGTTTTTCAAAAACAGCATGCATCCATGGTTTTTTATCTTTTGATTTTTGGATCATACCGGCATGTGCCAGTTTTTGGATTAAATCACAATAAACATCCGATGAGGTCGCAAAATAAAAAATAACATTCTCTTGTGCTTTATGTTTGATATTAAGCTCTTTCATTAAAGCGGCCAAAGACCTCAACGAATTAGGATCAGAGTATTCAGCGGAACGGTAATAAATATGTTCCGCGAATTTTTTTTGAAGCACTGGATCGGGCTTTTCTTTTTGTTTCAAAATACCTAAAACACGCGCACGGAATATCTTGTCATTCCAACGAGTCCGTGCAGATCCTATAATGAAAAAATTCTCAGGCAAAAGTTTATCGTGATATAGGTCATAAAGAGCCGGCATAAGCTTGCGATGCGTCAAATCTCCTGAAGCCCCAAAAATAATAATTCCACAGGGATCAGTTGCTTTGTCATGATGAGAATGCTCTTGGGCTGTTATCTTTAAAGGAACTGTTGTTTTTATCAAGTATGGCCTACTTTCTTTATCGCGTGCCCTCCGAATTCGTTGCGGAGTGCCGCTATTACTTTTGCGCTAAAACAATCTTTTTCTCTTGAACGCAAACGTTCAAAAAGAGAAAGAGAAATAATCGGGGCGGACACATTTCTTTCCATGGCCTCTGTCACCATCCAACGTCCTTCTCCGGAATCATCCACATAAGGGTCAATGCCTGAAAGTTTTGGATTTTTTCCAAAAGCATTTTCTGCCAATTCCAAAATCCAAGAGCGAATGACACTTCCTTGATTCCAAAGACGGGAGATCTTAGTAAAATCTAGCTTATAATCCGAAGCGTTCATAATTTCAAAACCTTCGCCGTAAGCCTGAAGCATCCCGTATTCTATGCCATTGTGGATCATCTTCACAAAATGCCCTGCACCGTTTGGGCCGACATGTAGATACCCATCTTGAGGTGCTAACGTTTTAAATATGGGCTCACATTGTTCAAAGGTTTCTTTCTCTCCACCAACCATCAGACAGTACCCACGTTCAAGTCCCCATATACCACCGCTTGTTCCGGCATCAAGAAAATGAATCTCCTTTTTTGCTAACTCTTTCGCCATCAGAACGGAATTCTTATAGTAAGAATTCCCACCATCTATCACGATATCACCTTTGGATAATTGTACTGAGATTTCCCTGATTGTTTGAATAGTTGGGTCGCCGGATGGAACCATAAGCCAAACAATTTTTTGTTTCGGTAATTTCTTAAGCAAGTCGGGAACAGAATCAGCGCCAAGCGCTCCTTGTTTTTCTAAATCTTTTACGGGATCCGGACTCCTGTCATAAACAATAACTTCATGTTTATCTTTCAGAAGCCTCAAAACCATATTGCTTCCCATTTTCCCGAGTCCAATCAATCCGATTTTCATAACACCCCCCTTATTGATAACGCAAACAGTCTTTATTATTCATAAATTGTAAACCATACATAGCCGCCCCGTAAAGTGCTGTTTTTTCTTCTAAAATAACGTAAACAGGAATTTTAGATAATAATTCTGAAAACCGTCCTTTATTCAAATAGGCTTTTTTAAATACCCCGTCTTGTAATTTATGAATAATCTTAGGCGCAATCCCCCCACCTAAATAAACCCCTCCTCGAGCTAAGAACTTTAAAGCGAGATTGCCTGTTTCAGCACCGTAAATAGCACAAAAAAGATCCATCGTTTTCTCACAAAGTTTGTTTTGGCCTTTAAGGGCATTCTGCGTAATTACAGACCCAGAATCATCTTGAATTAATTCTTTCTTTAACCAAGCAGGTTCCGGCATCGCATCTTTTTCTTTAAGAAATTCATAGATATTCATAAGTCCTGGTCCTGAAAGAACACGTTCGTAACTTGTGTGGCCAAACTTACCAAAAAGGTATCTACAAAGATCAAGTTCTATCTTATTACATGGCGCAAAATCAGCATGCCCACCCTCTGAAGCCACAGCACGATATCTCTTCCCATCCCAAATAAGCATCCCTTCGCCTAAACCAGTTCCAGCAGCAAGTACCGCGATATTACCTTTAGGTTCACGGTCACCAGGGTTTAATACCGCAAAAGCCTTTTTAGGTAATGCTTGAATACCATACGCGGTCGCCTCCATATCATTAATCAAAAAAACATCTTTAGATTTTAATACTCGTTTAAGCGCTGATTGATCCACGATCCATGGTAAATTTGTCGCTCGACAAATACCATGATTGATCGGTCCTGCAATTCCAAAACAGGCACCCTGTAAATCCGCGTTATGGCCTTTCGTAAATTCTTTTAAAACTGATTTAAAATCTCTATAATCTTCGCTTGGATAACTAGAAATTCTTTTTGTTCTAAACACGCCGCTCTCCAACTCAAAAAATCCCAAGCTAGTTTTAGTCCCTCCAATGTCACCAGCAAGAATCAAACAGCGATCTTTTTTCCTCTTACCCAAAAGCTTAGTAATATTGCATCTCATGCTATTAGCTCCAATTTAATTCAAGCTTTGGAAAGAATCGTTTTCTTTTTTTCTTCTAATACTTGAAGTAATTTCTTATAAGACAAGATAAAAGAATCAACACCTTCTTGCTGTAATTTTTCTCCCACCGTTTTTAGGTCAATTCCCAGCTTATCCAAATGAAAAAGAACTTCTTCCGGTTTGCCTTTTTCAATGGCATCCTTTTGGGCAATACCATGATCACGAAAATCATATAAAGTGTCATGAGGAATTGTATTGACTGTATTACGTCCAGATAAAGCTTCAACGTAAAGGACGTCCGGATAATTTGGATTCTTCGTAGATGTACTGGCCCATAAAGGACGCTGAACGCGTGCACCATTTAATTGAAGCCCAGCAAAAGCATCTCCATAAAAAATATCCTTAAACCTACGATAAATCATCTGACAGTTGGCAATTGCCACCTTGCCCCGCAAATCAAGAGATTCTTTTGTGCCAATTTCTGTAAGAAGCTTATCTATAGCGGTATCAACACGACTCACAAAAAACGAAGCGACCGAATCAACATTTTCCGCAACTTTACAATCTTCCAATCCGTCGATATAGCCTTGAGTTACAGACTCATAATGTTCCATGGAGAACATTAGAGTAATATTTATATTGATTCCTTCTGAGATTAATTGCTCGATCGCAGGGATCCCTTCTTGTGTTGCTGGGATTTTAATCATAAGATTGGGTCGCGCAACCGCTTTCCAAAGACGACGTGCCGCCCTGACGGTCGCTTGTGTGTCTTGCGCCAACAAAGGTGAAACTTCCAAACTCACAAAACCATCGGCTTTCTTTAATCGCTTGTAAACAGGTAGTAGAAGATCTGCGGCTGATTGAATATCCTGAATCGCAATCTTTTCATACAAAATTTCTGCCGAGGTGTTGGGATCAATCCTAAGCAGTTGACATATTTGATCATCGTAAGCACTACTGCTGGAAATAGACTTCTCAAAAATACTAGGATTACTCGTCATCCCTGTTATCCCATCATCATTGATGAGTCTTTTTAATTCACCGCTTGAAAAAAGATCCCGACTTATATAATCAAGCCAGACTCCCTGACCATCATTTTCAAGCTCTACTAAAGAATTTTTCTCCATAAGATCAAGCCTTCTTTCATATTAATAAATCTGATTCTAGAGGTGTGTCGTTTCATCTATTTCTCTATTAGAGACTCGACATTCGTATTCTTAATCAAAGCTAACGCATGTTTGACAACATTTTCTACAGTGAAACCGAACTTCTCCATTACAACAGGCCCTGGTGCGGATGCGCCAAAATGGTCAATTCCTATAACATCACCTTCCAGACCCACATAATCCCTCCATCCTTTTGGACTGCCAGCTTCAATGACTAATCGCGCCTTTATAGCCAGAGGTAAAACCTTATCCCTATATTCCTTTGGCTGGGCACAAAATAGTTCTAAGCTCGGCATGCTTACCACTGATGAACTTATATTCTTTTCTGCCAATTTTTCCTGTGCCGCTAGGGCAAGCGTTACTTCAGATCCTGTCGCTATTAAAATCACTTGAGCTTGCGCGTTTGAAGGAGACAATATATACGCTCCCTTTGTTAAATTATTTGCGGACGCAAATTTCTTTTGATCGATAACGGGCAACTTCTGACGGGTTAATACCAAAATAACCGGGCCACGACTATTAGTTAGAGCAAAACGCCATGCTTCTCGTGTCTCATTAGCATCTGCAGGGCGAATCACTGTCATATTTGGAATCGCCCGTAATGTGCCTAGTTGTTCAATGGGCTGATGAGTCGGACCATCTTCCCCTAAAGCAATTGAATCATGCGTAAAAATAAAAATAACCGGAATATTCATTAAAGCAGCCAAACGGATAGGCGGACGCATATAATCCGAAAAAATAAGAAAAGTAGCTCCATACGGAATAATGCCACCATGCAGAAACATTCCATTTAAAATCGATCCCATAGCGAGTTCTCTGATGCCAAAATGAAGATTTCGGCCCATATGATCCTCTTTTGAAAAATCACCCAACCCTTTTAAATTCGTATCTGTAGATGGCGCAAGATCAGCTGATCCACCAATAAGATTCGGTATCTTCGAAGCAACTGCATTCAACACTTCTCCTGACGCAGTCCTGGTCGCCATAGATCCATCTTTAGGATCAAAAACCGGCAAGTCCTTGTCCCAACCATCGATCAACTCACCCCTCTTAAATTTTTGCCATTCTATAGCAAGATCCGGATATTCTTTGGCGTATGCGTCAAAACGTATACTCCATTCCTTGTCTGCTTTTTCTCCTTTTTCTAGAGCTTCCCTTAAATGATTCAACACTTCATCAGGAACATAAAAAGATGGTTCCAGAGGCCAGTTAAGATTTTGCTTGGCAAGTTTTAAATCTTCAGCACCCAAAGGGGCTCCATGGGCTGCTGCCGTGTCCTGCTTAGGACTGCCATAACCAATGTGAGTGCGTACAATGATTAATGAAGGTTTTAATTTTTCTTCCTGCGCTTGTTCAATTAATCTTGCAATCGCTTCAATATTATTACCATCATCTTCAAACAATACCTGCCATCCATAAGCCTCAAATCTTTTCCTGACATTCTCTCCTGAAAAAGTTAAACTCGTCTCACCTTCAATCGTGATGTGATTGTTGTCATAAAAATAAATTAATTTACCCAGCCCGAGATTCCCAGCAATGGACGCTGCCTCAGAAGTAACCCCTTCCATCATGTCGCCATCAGAGGCAATGCAATAAATGTAATGATCAAAAATGGTGTGCCCATTCCTGTTAAAGTAAGCAGCAAGGAAACGCTCCGCTATGGCCATCCCCACTCCATTGGCAAACCCTTGACCGAGAGGCCCCGTAGTAGTCTCGACCCCAGGAGTTTTTCCATACTCAGGATGTCCAGGGGTGCGAGCCCCCCACTGACGGAATTGCTTGATGTCTTCAAGCGTCACGTCATACCCTGTCAGAAAAAGTAGACTATAAAGAAGCATGGAAGCATGCCCAGCTGAAAGAATAAAACGATCGCGATCAGGCCATTCGGGATTCTTTGGATTATGTTTTAAAAATCTCTCCCATAAAACGTAGGCTAAGGGGGCCAAACCCATAGGAGTGCCTGGATGTCCGGAATTAGCTTTTTCAACAGCGTCAGCAGCTAAAAACCGTATTGTATTAATACTCAAATCTTGTAATGTTTGCTTATTTTTCATTTTTTAGAATCTCCATTTCAGCCCGCTTTAGAATTGGCTTTCGTTCGATCAAAGAATCGATATGCGAGTATTTTCATACGGTCATTGAATAAGAACCATACTAAAGAATAGCCCCATACCATGAGTGCCCAACCCCATCCGATAGATGGCATGAACACCCCATATACAGCTATCAATGTAGCAACCGCTTGCGTGCCTAACACTGCCACCAGCAGAATACGTGCAGGACGGATAGACCAAAATGGTCCTCGCGTACGTGTTTGGAAAATTTTAAAATGTCCTGATACGGATAATTTCAAATAAATCAACGTCTGTATAACAGCACGATCTAAATGAAAAACACGCTCACCAAGAAAAAAAAGAATAAACGAATCTATAACACCTATAACTCCCACAACAGTGGCAATGCCTAATACCATGCGCATGTTCCAAGACTCCGGCTTATTCGAGTAGTGAACATTGTCATAAGCAATGGATAATATGGCCCCATCATTAAGCAACGCTATCATCACGATCATAACCGCAGTTAAAGGGTAAAAATTAAATGCCAGTATCGACAATGTCATAAACAGCAACACCCCAAGCGTCTCGGCGATACGGTAAATAGCATAGCTGTTCATCCGCTGAAAGATCTTACGACTTTCCTTTATAGCGTCAATGATCACTGACAAACCTGGCGTTAAGAGCACGATGGCCGCTGCTGCGCGTGCCGCATCTGTCGCACCCGAAACAGCGATGCCACAGTCAGCTTGTCTTAGTGCCGGAGCATCATTAACCCCATCACCTGTCATGCCCACAATATGACCACGTTTTTGTAAGATATCAACAATATGAAATTTGTGTTCTGGAAATACTTGGGCAAAGCCATCGGCATTCTCGATGGATAGTGCCATGGCAGGGGTCTCATTTTTCTTTACGTCACCCAGGCTACTGGCATCAAGAATATTAATACCCATTCCCAATTTCTTAGCTGTTTCTACAGCAATGGCCAACGCATCACCTGTAACCATCTTGACCATGACCCCCATCTGCCGCGCGGTTTCGATGGTTGACTTGGCATCAATCCTTGGTGGATCGAAAAGTGGCAATACTCCCAAAAACTGCCAAAGCCCATCTGCTTCCGCTCGTGCCACACCTAAAGAACGAAAGCCGGACGCAGCAAATTCATTGACCGCCTTCTCAACGATGGTAGATACTGAAGTATTATTTGATGATAATGCCAGAATTACTTGTGGAGCACCCTTGGTTACTTTAAAAGTCTTTCCATCCTTGGATTTGATGAGAGCCTCTGTGCGTTTATGCACCGGATCAAAGGGTTGAAAATGAAGGATCTGATAACTCTTTAAAGCCTCTTGATCCTTAATACCAGCAAGAACCGCCAAATCAATCGTGTCATTATTTTCAACTCGCGACGCGAGGGCGGCATTAAAAATAATCTGATCAGCAGGGATATTATTAACACTAAATGGATCACCTAAGGTGAGTCGGTTCTCAGTCAATGTTCCTGTTTTATCCGCGCATAAAATATCCACACCAGCCAATTCTTCGATTGCGACCAACCGGCTGACAATAGCTTGTTTTTTAGCCAGAAGGCGAGCTCCGACCGCCATTGTCACCGATAATACCGTTGGCATGGCCACTGGAATAGCAGCAACGGTTAGTACCAAAGCAAATTGCAAGGTGGTTAAAATTGGGTCCCCACGTAAAATAGCAACAACAATAATCACCGCTACTAATGCAACAGCAAGAATGATCAAGTAATTACCGATTTTTAAAACAGCCTTTTGAAAGTGGCTAACCGTATGCGCTTCCTGTACGAGTTGCGCTGTTTTCCCAAAATAAGTATCTTCGCCTGTACCATAAACCATGGCTGTAATTTCACCTTGACGGATGATTGAACCAGAAAATACAGCCTCTCCGGATTTTATGCTCGCAGGCAGAGATTCTCCTGTCAACTGAGACTGATCAACTTCAATTGGATCACCATCCAGTAAACGTGCATCTGCAGGAACAATATCTCCTAAACGAAGACGAATGACATCACCAGGAACCACTTCTCGCGCTGAGGGATTAATCCACTTCCCATCACGTTTCACTCTTGCCTTTATGGCCAGCTTAGCTTTTAAAGCAGCGATAGCGTTACTGGCCTCATGTTCTTCCCAGAATGCGACCACGGCATTAGCAATAAGTAAAAGAAGGATGATAAAAAAATCCGGCCAGTGCCTTATTACACCTGATAAAATCACCGCTGCTTCAATCATCCACGGAATCGGTCCCCAAAAAT
>Ga0302280_1000313_pt1 | contig 42288 bp, 37 predicted proteins | sample III_Fen_E1_1_FD_198771 | JGI IMG/M metagenome (GOLD analysis project Ga0302280, IMG submission 198771) | Peat permafrost microbial communities from Stordalen Mire near Abisko, Sweden - III_Fen_E1_1 | ecosystem: Environmental > Terrestrial > Soil > Wetlands > Permafrost | place: Sweden: Abisko... | reverse complement strand
ACCCTAATGGCTATGACATCCTATATTGAAAAGCGCAACGTGATGCGGGTAACGTTAATTGTTGGCGGAGCCGTGGCAATATTGAAATTTGTAGGGTGGCTCATCACTTCTTCAGATGCCATACTCTCCGATGCACTTGAATCCCTGGTAAATATTATTGCAGGCATGGTAGCAATATACAGCCTTGCCTATGCTGAAAAACCTAAGGATGCCGACCACCCATATGGCCACGGTAAAGTAGAATTTCTATCCGCCGCATTTGAAGGCGGCTTAGTGGTTTTTGCAGGTTTTGCCATTATCATTAAGGCCCTTTTTGGATTAATTAACCCTGTTGAAGTTAAATCGCTTGATATTGGCCTTTTGTTCATTGCCATAGGCGGAGTGGCTAACTTAATATTAGGGCTGCGTTTGGTAATCAAGGGCAAAAAACTGAAAACCCTTATACTTGAATCTGACGGGAAACACTTGTTATCTGATGCTTATTCCAGCGCAGGTATTTTTGTAGGCCTTACCATTGAGTATTTTACGCATATCCGTTGGCTGGATGATGCGATAGCAATGGCGCTTGGGGTAATTATCTTGTGGATGGGGGTTAATGTGGTTAGGAAAGCCATAAGTGGCCTGATGGATGAAGCCAATATGATAACCCTCCATGAAATCGTGGACATACTTGAGCAAAACCGCCGTGAATCATGGATCGATATACATAACATGCGTGTAATACAATATGGAAATTACCTGCACATAGACTGCCATGTTACCCTGCCCTGGTACTGGACCCTGCAGCAAAGCCACGAGCAAATCTCAGATATTGAAACTATAGTAGCGGAGCATTACAAAGAGAAAGTTGAATTTTTCATCCATTCAGACCCATGCCTTCCAAGCTCCTGCGCTATTTGCACTATGAAAAATTGTGATGTTCGCATGCACCCCTTCCGTACCAAAATAAATTGGGAACTTGATCTCCTTTTAGCGAATAGAAAACATGGAATTGATGAAGCATAGCTTGAAGTTTTACTAAGCAACAAATGAAGGTGCCGCATCAATTTTAAAAGTAACACGGGCTATACACTTTTTCACGGTTTCTTCAAATGCATCCTGATAAATACACCCAAAGGCATTTGGCCCAAAAGGGATAATATTCGGCGATTCCAAAGATACTTCAAGAACACGCTGCACTTTCAATGCTTCGGCTATAGCGAATGGCATGGATTGGTTGCCGATAAACAGTTTGCAGGAATTAATAATATCCGCCATCTCAAGAAAATTATCCACCTTTATCCAAACAAGTGAGGGCAATTCCGTTCTCATCGACTTGTATTCGTCCTCAGTACCCAGGAAGATCAAATCTTTATATTCCTTCAGAAATGCCCGGTTAAGGTTCGGGTTTCCATATCTTTTAGACTTTGAAAGGACAATACAATTAGAATATTCTTCTTTTTTACGGGCATATAACCAGGGTTTGGCAAGATCAGGAAACACATTAAAGGCAAAAGAATACCAGCTTGCAAGGTTACTCCGGTCAAGCGGGATATCAATAAACCGGAATGCATCCATATCTACGTCAATAGACTGGTTGCTAAATATTTCCGACTTCTTTATATAGGGCTGGAATTGAAGAACCGGGAGAAGCATCTCAATTGTTTTTTCACTAAAATGCTTATCCACCTTGCCACTATGTGGTTGTATAATATTAAGATATAATTCAATATCATTCCCAAACCGGTTCATCTCTCGCATAGCGGGAATAGCATAGATAATATCCCCGCTTTTGCCGGAATGCATAAAGCGGACCTGCCGTTTATCCAAATAGCCCGAATGCGGGTACTCAGGATTAAATTCCTTTTCCTTTTTGCGAAATATTTTTCTCAGTGCCAAAGCGATTTGTTGATTTTGTATTTAATAACGAAAGTGAAGATTTTCCCCACCCTTGCATATACAATATGCAAGACGAACCCAAAATGCAAAAGGTTAGTTAAGGCAGCTTTTTACAATCTCTGGTGCCGCCCGAAATGATTCCGCCTGCTTTCCGTATCTTTGCAGGATGGAAAGTAAAAGACAGGCCAAATTTGGCCGTCAGGTACAGAAAGATCTGAGCGAAATATTTTTGCGTGAAGGTAAGGCACTTTTCGGAACTCAGTTTATTTCTGTAAGCCAGGTAAGGGTTACACCGGACCTGAGTTATGTAAAATCGTATCTTACCTTTTTGAATGAAAAAGACCCGCAACGAATGCTGAACCTTATAAAGCTGCACAATAAAGAATTGCGTACTATGCTGGCTTCCCGTATTAGGAATGAGGTGCGTAAAATACCCGAAATAGAATTCTTTTATGACGACACCATGGAATACGTGGAGAAAATGGATAAACTTTTCGCCGACCTGAAAGCAAAAGAACAACCCAAAGCAGACAGCGAAACAACCATTGAATAACCAAATAATTATCTGAGTTTGCCACCTATACTGCACAATAAATCACTTAAACAATTCAACACTTTTGGTATTGAAGCATCGGCGCGGTATTTTATCCAAATATCCGGCATAGCCGATATGTTGTATATCATTCACAATGCAAGGTTAAAATCTATTCCATGGCTTATTCTCGGCGGCGGCAGCAATATCCTCTTTACCAAAAATTTTGAGGGGCTGGTCATCAAAAATAATATACGCGGTATAGAGATCCATAACGTTACTAAAGAATCTGTAAGTGTGAAGTGTTTCAGCGGACAAGTGTGGCATGATCTTGTATTATTTGCCATAAACCAGAATCTCGGGGGTATTGAAAACCTTTCCCTTATTCCCGGCACGGTAGGCGCTGCGCCTGTACAAAATATCGGTGCGTACGGGGTGGAACTAAAAGATACTTTCGAAAGCCTCGAAGCCATCGATCTGCAAACAGGGGAATTAGTTGTATTCTCTTTTGACGCATGTAAATTCGGCTACCGCGACAGTATTTTCAAGAACGGGGCCAAAGGCAAATACTTTATCTTATCTGTTACTTTAAAACTTTCAAAAGACCCAGTAATAAATGCTTCCTATGGCTTTATTTCGAAAAAGCTGGAGAATGCAGGGATAACAAATCCGACCATCCGTGATATTAGCAATGTGGTTTGCGAGATACGCCAGAGCAGGCTGCCCGACCCTGCAGTGATAGGCAATGCGGGCAGTTTTTTCAAAAACCCTGAAATAGAAACTTCCCTGTACGAAAACCTGAAAAAAGAACATCCTGAAATGCCCGGATATGTAGTAAATGAAACCACTATTAAAATACCTGCCGGCTGGCTGATAGAACAATGCGGCTGGAAAGGCAAACGAGTCGGCAATACAGGTACGCACCAGGAACACGCACTGGTACTTGTAAACTACGGCAACGCCGCCGGCTATGAGATCAAATCTCTAGCCCACGACATCCAAAAATCAGTTAAGGATAAATTCGGGATTGAGATTGCGGCCGAAGTGAATGTGGTGTAGGATTATATAAATAATAATTGACAAAATTCCTGCTATTAATCATTCAAACGGATAGTATTCCCCTTAAATAATCCCTTAGTTACCATGCCTGTTACAGTATCGCCATTGGGTGCAATAGCCTTAAATTTAGTGCAATATAAATCGTTATTGCTCCCCCCAAACCACGCATAACCCCCAACATTAATAATCTTGTAATTATTGCGCTCAAGGGTTTTTCTTGCCCCAATTTCATCGGTGCATGAGGCAAGTGTTAATAATATCAAAGCAACGAATACTCTTTTCATACCTTTTCTCTTTATCTTTCACTTTCAGCTTCGTTTTTAATATCATCATAAAACATGGCGAAAGTAACCTGCATCCATGGGACAAGCCAAAAGAAACCAATCCCTAAAGTAAAAACACAAAGTATGCCCCATCCAAAAAAACGCAGGCAAAGGCGGAAATACTTCCATTTGTATCCATTCATCATTTTCTTGCTTTTATTAATTGCATCATCAGGCCCGATATTCCTATCTTCAGCAAGTATGAAAAATGTTTGCGAATAAGAAATAGCAGCAATGATTCCCGGAACAATAAGAAGCAAAGACCATAATATTATATAGACCGCCATTAATAAGAATGCTGCCAGGGAATTAAGAAAATTATTAAACCCTTCAAATATTTGCGAAAGTTCCGGCCTATCTCTTCTTGCATATTTTAATGAAAATATTGCCATGCCGGTAGCCATCGGTCCCGATAATATAAAGCCTACCATTGGGAACCCGCCGCTAATTAATGTATAAATTATACACGCTGCTATTGCAAGGCCCCAATTGCCATTTAACGCTTCCCTTGCATTGTGCATCAAAACAACATTTTCAATCTTCATAGTAAAACATGATTCTTAAATATTAGATATACCTTCAAAAGTAAGCATCAAAAAATAAGGCAAAAAAGACAAGGGTCAGCTAAAACAATGACTTTTATCAGTGCAACAACTATAAAAAATTATTCTTGATAAATTCTAGGCGCTGACCATCACCGGCAGCTCAACCTTATCATACTTTCCGATCTTGTCGAGGGCAATGGTACTGACACCCTGTGTATTGGAGCCGTAGATATTGCTGAATTTCGCGCCCCATACTATTTCGTGATATTTGTAAGAAGTACGCGAATGTACCTGTTGCGAAAAAGTATCGTCAAAAGAATTGATCACAATCAAAAATTCCGCGTCCCAGTCGGCATAGTCTTGTTCTGTAGCGCCATAAAGGGGGCTGTTCTCATCAATCGCATGTACTATTGTCCAGCTAAGTGGCATCATCCCGATTTTGGTAAATTCAAGTTTTAAAGTAAAGAATTTCCTTGACAGCCCTGGGGTTGTAGTATCATTTATTGATAATGTCACGCGTGCTTCTGAATCAATAAGCTGGCTGCTACGGGCATTTGCCAGCCTAAACATAAAAGCAGTGCCATCTTTATAGGGTGCGATAAGCGCTTTTTCGCTATAAATAACTCTGGAAATAGCGCGAAAGAAAGCAAACCAGTCATAGATTCTAATGCTGAAAGGAAATTAGCAGAAATACCAGATGGGCTCATTTTGCCGTAGCCTACAGTCGTAAAAGTTTGCGCGCTAAAAAAGAAAGCATCCAGAAATTTAGCCAGCGGAGTAACGCCGGTAGCACCATCTAATTTTTCAATTCCAGCCACCAAATACAGGCAGGCAAAAATGATATTTAAAATAATATAGCACGACAACAGGATGAGGCAAAACTTTGTCCAAGACATTTTTATAAGTGAGTGAAATGCCTCATAAGTCCTGAAAGGAGGGAGGCCCTTCCGTTCGACATTAAAACTACCGTCTTTATTCAGGCTGCGCGAACCAATATTCCGCGCACTGAACCCGGTATTTTTAACCTCATCTTCTGCATCTATTATTTTATGAAATTTCTTTGCCAAATTGTTTTTTATTCAACCTCAAATTTATGAAAATGCTTTTTAAATCCGAACTATACATTTGCTATTTCTCCTAAAGCCCTAGGCAAATTTTCAATAATGTCCCTGGCAATAAGCCCCTGGGTATGTTTGCCCACTGCCAGGTCGCCCGCCCGCCCATGTATGTAAACGCCTAAAATAGCGGCTTCAGCCGGTTCATAGCCCTGTGCGAGTAGACCCGTAATGATTCCTGTTAATACATCGCCACTGCCACCTGTTGCCATATCCTGGTTCCCGGTAATATTAAAAAAAGTATCGCCACCCGGCAGGTTTACAGAAGTATAGGCCCCCTTCAGGACTAAAACACAATTATGCTGTGCCGCGAAATTCCTTGCCTTTTCCATTCTTTCCCAATCATTATTAGAAGGCCCCGTTAGCCGTGAAAATTCACCAATGTGGGGAGTCAGGACTGAGTTTTTCGGCAACTGATTTAATAGGGAGGGTTCTTTAGATAGTAAGTTCAATGCATCGGCATCTATAACAAGAGGTTTATGGGCTGACAGCAATAATTTCTTAAATGCCCTTGCGGTATGCTCTTCCGTGCCTATCCCGGGACCAATACCTATTGCCTGGTAATGTTCCAGACCTGGAATGTCTGTGATGCTATTCTCTTCGTTGTCTGTTATCGCCATGGCTTCCGGCAAGGCAGTTTGCATGATGGTATAGCCACATTTCGGGATATAAACAGTCAACAAACCTGTCCCTGCACGAAGGCAGGCATTGGCGCTTAAAACTGCCGCCCCCATTTTTCCATACGCCCCGGCAATGATCAATGAATGCCCAAATGTGCCTTTGTGGCTGCACTTTTGCCTGTGTTTGAAAAATGTTTTAATATATTCTGCATCAATGGTTTGGTAAGGCGTTTTTGTGGTTCCAATAAAATTTTCATCCAGCCCGATATCCAATACCTTCCATTCACCAACATAACTTGTATTGCTGCACATCAAAAAACTAAGCTTGGGCAATTGAAAAGTGAAAGTGTATTTTGCTTTTATAATCGCACCATTTGCTTTATCGCAATACATTCCTGATGGAATATCTACAGCAAATATTTGTGAATCTGAATGATTTAAATAATGAATTGCAGAAGCTGCCAACCCTTCCACCGGGCGGGATAACCCTGTCCCGAAAATAGCATCAATAACTATTGTATCTTCATGAAGGGTTGGGAAATCATTCTCAGTATTAATATTAAAAACTAAATTGGGATTTGCTTTTGTCAGCGCATCGAGATTTGCCTTGCAGTCCGGCGAGAAATTGTCAGAGATATTCAGGACAAATACCTTTACCGAATATCCCTTTTTGATCAAATACCTGCTTATCACCAATCCATCGCCGCCATTATTGCCCTGCCCGCAAAAAACATAAACTTTTTTTGGTTTAGTCACAAGTTCGCAAAAACTTTCTACAAATGCCGCAGACGCCCTTTTCATCAGGTCAATAGATGCTATAGGCTCATGTACAATAGTATAGGCATCAGCTTCGCGTATCTGTGGTGCTGTGAATATTTTCATGGGTGCAAGTTAAAAAATCTTAGGCGATGCTGATCGTAGTTTGCAATTTCAATTATTTCCTTCGTTTTCTAACCCTCCATTTTCATCCCATTTCACAATATTTTCTTTTTATTTTAAAGATTTGCCTAATTTAGCGGGTCAATTCGAAGAGATATATGGCTGAAACTGCGGAAAAAAAGAAGGCGGCTACTGCGCCCAAAGCAAAAGAAGAAGTGAAACAAACTCCTGCTGTTAGCAAGGAGATGTACCTGCACTGGCATGAGGAAATGCTGCTGATGCGCCGGTTTGAAGAAAAAGCAGGCCAGCTATATGGCAGCAATATCAGGGGGTTTTTGCACTTGTATATCGGACAGGAGGCAGTGGTTACCGGCACAGTGTCGGCTATTAAAAAGACAGACAGGATCATTACCGCCTACCGCGACCACGCACACGCTATTGCCGCGGGAATCTCTCCGAACGCCATAATGGCTGAGCTTTTTGGAAAAATAACGGGTTGCAGCAAAGGTAAAGGAGGCTCCATGCACATGTTCAGTAAAGAACATAACTTTTTCGGTGGACATGGCATTGTGGGCGCGCAGATACCCATGGGCGCCGGGCTGGCTTTCGCTGATAAATATAATGGAAATGACAGCATTACCGTTTGCTTTATGGGCGATGGGGCAGTGCGGCAGGGCGCTTTGCATGAAACCTTTACTCTCGCTATGCTTTGGAAACTGCCAATTGTATTCATCTGTGAAAACAATATGTACGGCATGGGCACCGCCGTGGAACGAACTACCACCATTCCAGATTTATATAAGATCGGGCTTGGCTATGAAATGCCATCGGCCCAGGTAAACGGTATGCAGCCCGAAGATGTTTATTTTGCTGTAAAAGAAGCTGCTGAAAGGGCAAGAAAAGACCAGATACCTACCTTCCTCGAAATAAAAACATACCGCTACAAAGGCCACTCCGTGAGTGACCCGGCCAAATACCGCACCCGTGAGGAAGTGGATGAATACAAGCACAAAGACCCGATAGAACACGTGCAAAAGATACTGATGGACAATGGCTACCTGACCGAAGAAGGAATAAAACAGGTAGACGACAAGGTAAAAGCCCAGGTAGAAGAATCTGTGAAATTTGCCGATGAATCTGCCATTCCTGATGTATCCGAACTATATAAAGATGTTTATGTTCAGCAGGATTACCCATACCTGATAGACTAATATGGAACACCTGGAAATGCTGTTTTTGATTTTCAGTTTTTAATTTGTACTTTTGCCCCCTTTAATCCGGAAAATATACCCATGGAAGAAATAGAAGATATAGACACGACCCCTGAAGAACTAGTAGAAAAGCATACAGGGCGGTCAAAAAAATTGAAATTTGACGCATTTTTCTTTAAGAACCGGAACATAATTTTTTATGTCCTTGGCGGTATACTTGTAGTGGTCATTGGCTTTATTGCTTACAAAACATTTTACCTCGAACCACAAGAAGAAGAAGCAGAAAACCATGTTTTCAATGCTCAGCGTTTATTTGAGGAAGATTCTTTTAATATGGCGCTTAAAGGCACAGGCGGTGACCTGGGCAAAGGCTTCAATAGCATATCTGATGACTATAGCGGCACCAAAATTGGAAACCTTTCCTACTATTATATAGGCATGGCTAAACTGCAGACCGGTAAATACCAGGAAGCCATAGATAACCTGGAAAACTATAAAAGCGACAGCAAGATACTTATGCCTATGGCGCTTGGTGGTATAGGCGATGCTTATTCACAGCTTAAAAACTACGACAAAGCTTCTGATTACTATTTGAAAGCCGCTAAAAAAGATGACAATGAATTTACCACTCCGCGTTATTATAAAAAAGCCGGCCTTGCCTTTGAAGAAATTGGAAAACTTGATGATGCTTTATCTGCATATCAGGCCATTAAAGATAAATATAGCAGGACAAGGATTGGATTGGATGTAGATAAGTATATTGGCAGGGTGCAGGCTAAAATAGACGCAAAAAAATAGTCCCTTTTCGATAAATTGTTTGGGTATGAAGCTCCTCTTTTTACAATTTATAATTCATAATTTCTAATGTCTATATGTCTTCGTCGTTGAAAAACAATGAAATACCAGCGGTTGAATTAAGCAACGACCTGAAAAAGAAAAAAATAGGTATCGTTGTATCTGAGTGGCACAAAGAAATTACCACAAAATTATTAGATGGTAGCCTTGCCTATCTTAAAAAAGCGGGAATAGATGGCGACAATATTATAACTGAATGGGTACCAGGCACATTTGAACTTGCACTTGGCGGACAATACCTCACAGAATATGCCTCTACCGATGCTATAATATGCCTTGGCTGCATCATTAAAGGAGAAACATCCCATAATCATTACTTAGCCGAATCAGCGGCAATGAATATCAATTTGTTATCCCTGAAGAGCAACCATCCTTTTGCATTTGGGGTACTCACAGTAGATACATTAGAGCAGGCCAACGAGCGCTCCGGTGGCAAAGCAGGTAATAAAGGCGAAGAAGCAGCCCATGCCGCAATAAGTATGCTGGCGCTGAAAGAAAAAATTAAAACCGGGAAATCTCAGTCCAAGGGGAAAATTGGGTTTGGCTTTAGCGCTTAGCCAGGCAAAAATGGATAAATTTATTCAGTAAATTTACCATCCCGAAAGTAAACATTAGGTATTTTCCTCTTTATATCCAGAGATACAAAAGGGGCTTAAAAAAAGCCAATAAAAATACATATTCAGGTATTGCACCAATTCTATGGCGTTATTTTTTGCATTTTGAGAGAATTAAACCAAATTTTTTGGGCCTTACGCGCGTAAGATTTACTAAAGATATTAACACCTTTCTTAAAAAAAGTTAAAACTTATGCATACCTTAGCCTGAAAATCCTATAACAGGTATATATGATCAGGCGCTACTTACCTCGAATGTGCTTTATTGCATCAGTCATTATCCTTGGGAGCTTTTACAGCGCCAAAGGGCAATTGAATGCAGATTTTGTATATTCTTATGCCTCCGGTTCCCAGTGCAGCCCTGTCCTGGTTAATTTCAGGGATACTTCTACCGGAAATGTCGTAAAATATGCCTGGACATTTGGAAATGGCAATCATGGCATCAAAAAAGACCCCGGCGCCACATATGTAAAGGAAGGTTCCTACAATGTAACCCTCACGGTGTATGATGCAAAAGGGGATAGTAGCACCATAACCAAAACCGGCATTATATCAGTACACGCTACACCCAACCCCAATTTCTCAGCAAGCAGCACAAAGCTTTGCAGCTCGGCGCCAATTTCTTTCACTGATTTAACCCCTGCAAATTCGCATATAGCAAAATGGCTCTGGGATTTTGGAGATGGCAACACTTCAACCCAACAAGACCCAACTCATACATTTGGTAGCGGAAAATTCACGGTTACCCTGGAAGTAACAGATAGTTTTGGCTGTTCTAATTCATTGGTAAAACCGCAATATATTACTGTTGGCGGGAACGCAAGTGTTAATTTTTATCCAAATTTAAATTTCAGTTGCACCATACCCCAGACCATCAGTTTTCAAAGCCTGGTATCGGGTACTTCAGGAAAAGTAAAATATATGTGGAAATTTGGAGATGGCGACTCATCCAGCGCCGCAAACCCTTCTCACAATTATACATCCTACAATAAATTCACAGTTTCCCTTACCGTAACCGACCTGTCTGGCTGCCCTACTTCTTACACAGTACCTGACTATGTTACCATACAGCAATTAAAAGCATCATTTACTGCAAGTCCCGATAAAGCATGTGTTCCTGATTCTGTTACATTCACGCCTGGCGCACAGGCTATATGCCCTGCCTGTTCCTATTACTGGACATTTGGTGATGGCGGCACTTCCACGCGGGATACCCCCTCGCATACGTACAAAACTCCGGGGGCCTATAATGTATTTTTAAGGGTGTCAAACGGCGGGAACTGTGACGATTCCATTCGGGTAAAAAGTGCAGTGGTGATGGATTCATCGCTAACTGTTTCATTCACTGATACCAACAACACATCCTGCAAACCCCCTCTTAAAGTGCAGTTTAAGGGGATGTCCCATGGTGCGAATACGTGGTTCTGGGAATTTGGCGACGGGGCTTCCTCTACCCTTCAAAACCCTTCCCACACATTCCTGGATTCCGGAAATTTTAACACAACATTAGTAGTAAGAAATGCCAGCGGCTGCACTGCCTCCATCACCAATAATTTGGTACATGTAAAACAGCCAAATGTGGTTATTACAACAGATAGCGCTGTAATGCCTGTATGGTATGGATGTGTGCCGTCCAGCATCAATTTTACCGGGCTTTTTCAACCCTTGACCAAGGTTACAAAATGGAATTGGGATTTTGGGGACAGCACGGCTCATTCCACGGATAGTACTCCTTTCCACACATATACAAAAAGGGGCACTTACAGTATAAAACTAAACCTTGCCGGTGTAAACGGATGTTCAAGCAAAGATAGCATGATCATAAAAATAGGCCATGAGCCAAAGGCTATTTTCGATGCACCATTATTAAAAACATGTGTGGATGATTCCATGATATTTTATAATTACTCAAATAACAAAGATTCAATGTTAGCCGCCCATGACACTGTAAAAGCCGATAGCTTTGTCTGGATCTTTGGCGATGGCACTACGCAATACGCTGATTCCCCCTGCAATTATGTTAAACATGCTTATTCAGCCCCCGGCGTTTATACGGTTTCATTAATAGCAGTCAGTTTAGGTTGCCCCGACTCAGTCACTAAACAAAATTACATTGTTGTCAGGCTGCCTGTTGCCCGTTATTCATTTTACCACGATATCTGTACCCCATCTTATATACATTTCAATGATTATTCTTTAGGAGCTACCTCATGGAATTGGGATTTTGGAGATGGAAATGGCGCCAACGAACAAAACCCTGGTCACAATTATGCACCGGGCAATTACACAGCATCTCTCACCGTAACGGATGACACAACAAAATGCACAAATACATTTTCAGATACATTAAATATAAATTTTCAAAGCGGGCTCGATTTCAGGACTACAGTAATTGCTAATTGTACATCACGGCTATTTATTTTTGTTCCCTACTTCAATAACAAGCCGCTGGTGAAAGGTTATTCAATAAAATGGGATTTTGGAGATGGCACTACTTCTACAGATACAACAGCAAGCCATGTTTTTAACGATACCGGAAATTTTAAAATAGAACTCATAGCCAGAAAAGATAGCAGCAGTTGTGCAGATACAGTTATAAAGTACCAAAGATTATATGCTAATAATACTGAAGCGCTTTTTTCTGCTTCCCCTAAACTTATCAGCTGCCCTAAAAATGCGTCGGCAGTCCATTTCTATGACGAATCTATTAGCCTTGCCAATGAAATAGTTGAATGGCTATGGTATTTTGGCGACGGCTCTACCTCCAACGATGAAAACCCTACCAAGTTGTATGACAAAGCCGGAAAATTTAATGTGGCGCTAAAAGTTACTGACCTGTTGGGATGTACAGATTCTACAATGAAACCCAACTTCATTGTAGTAAACGGCGCTACCGGCGACTATACAGCCAGTGCAACGAAAGGCTGCGATTCGGTTACTGTTCATTTTACTGTAATAAACTCAAATGCCGACTCCATGATATGGGATATGGCGGATGGAAATATATTATTCGGGCCTAATATAACTTATACCTACAGGGCATCTAATAATAATAAATATATCCCCATTCTTTTTCTTACTGATAGCAACAGTACTTGTAAATATTCCCTGCCGCCAAAAGATACTATAACAGTTTTGCCAAGCCCGGAGGCAGCTTTTTCTTATGATACATCCTGCGCGGGAAGAGGCACTTATTTTTATGATTCATCTACTACGCCGTACGGGTCTTTGACAAATTGGGCATGGGATTTCGGCGATGGCGGTACTTCTATTCTTCAAAACCCGGTACATTTTTTTAGAACAGGCGGGTTTCAGGCGGTAAAACTTACTGTGCTTGCTTCGGGTGGTTGCTCATCCACCATTACACACCAGATTTGGGTAAGAAAACTTGACGCCGGATTTTATGCCATTCCCACATCTTTATGCGATGACGATTCTGTTCATTTTATTGATACTTCTTATTCGCAGCTGCCAATTGTATCCAGGCTTTGGAATTTTGGTGATTCCCTTGCGATTGCAAATGGAAAGGACATATCCACGCTTACCAACCCATACCATCATTATTCAGCGGCAGGAAACTATACCGTATCTGAAATAGTAACCAATAGCCTCGGCTGTACAGATACGTTGGTGAAGACCAATTATATCTCGGTAAGCGATACGGCCACACCGCCACCGATTGTGATTAACTTTGTTACAGTAATCAGCTCTAATAAAGTAGATATTAATTTTGAAGCATTTAGTGGGCAAGGCTTTTCTTCTTACATTATTTATAAAAAAGATTTATTAGGGAATTATCAAGAAATAGCTACAATAGATAGCAATACCGTTGGGTATGATTTACTCTATTCTGATTCAAATGTAAACACAAATCAGTATTCTTACTGCTATAAGGTGGTTGTTAAAACGACGTGCGATAAATTTTCTAATTTGAACAGCACAATAGAAAATTGCACAATAAAGCTTACTGCAATTGGGGATGCTAACAGCGTTGCACTTGCCTGGAATGCTTATATCGGCTGGGATAGTGTAAAGGAATATGCGGTTTTCAGAAGTAAAATAGATGACTCTTCCTCTTTCCCCCGCGGTCCAATTGCCATCGTTTTACCACCACAACTCAATTATATTGATACTACTACAATTTGCGCTGGGAAATATTATTATTTTATCATTGGGGTATTTAATTTCCAATCTATAAGCAATTATGCCTCTGCCATCCCCATCCACGTAAACCGCGTACCCGCCAATGCGCTTGACAGGGCATCGGTAGTAAATGATAAAAATATACTGGTGCGATGGGATGCCGCGCCGGCCAATGCCCATGCAGGGGCTTATGTGCTTGACAGGTCTACCGATGGTGTAAAATATACTTTTGTGTCTTCTTTTCCTGTGGATTCATTTACCTACCTGGATACGAATGTGAATGTAGGTTTGCGGCCTTATTATTATCATACCCGCATTATAGATAGTTGCGGTGATACAGGAAAGATAAGCAACGCGGGGAAAACCATCCTGCTAAATGTAGATACATCCGGCATAGACCTTCTGCCCCAGCTCAACTGGACAAAATATATTTACTGGCCGGAAGGTGTACAATATTATACCATTTTCAGAAAAGGTGCTAATGGTAATTTCACGCCAATTGACAGTACATCTTCTGGTAACGATTCTACATATATTGATAACAAAACAGACCTGAACAGCCTGCCTTATTACTGCTACCATGTTGTAGCGCACCGCAATACAAGTACCGATACCAGTATGTCCAACGACGCCTGCCTGCATGGCGAAAGATCATATATTTATGTGCCGAATGCTTTCACACCAAATAATGACGGGATCAATGACCGTTTCGGTGCGAAAGGGATGTATATCACTGAATTTAATATGAAGACATATAACCGCTGGGGCGAACTTGTTTTCCAAAGCAATTCCGTCGAAGACACCTGGGATGGTACTTTTCACGGCCGGGCATGTCCTGTTGATTCTTATATCTGGACGATCACGGCTCAAGGGCTGGACAACAAACTCCGCTTCCTGCAAGGGGATGTAAAATTGCTAAAGTAAACTTTCAATAACACCCAGGGCTGAAGCCCTATGCTATTGAGCTATTACCTGGCCAAATGTCTTTGCACCAAAGGCACAAAGAAGAAAAAATTTTACTTTGTGCCTTTGTGGCAAAAAAAATCTGCGCTTTAGCGCTACCTTTGAGTGTGCAATCCTTTGTATCATATTACCCCTCCCCTGCCGGGCTTTTAAAAATAAAGGCAACCGATACCGGTATTTCTGAAGTCCTGTTTACAGATAATGAAGATGAAGAAATGAATACTGTTCAAATTACAGATGATTGCATCCAGCAATTAGACGAATATTTCAATAAAAAAAGAGTGTCATTTGACCTTCCGTTGGATATGGAGGGTAGCGATTTTCAGAAATCTGTCTGGGACAAACTTCTTCAAATTCCGTTTGGTAGAACTGCAAGCTATCTTGATATTTCATTGCAGCTTGGCAGTGAAAAACTGACCCGTGCTGTTGGGAACGCCAACGGTAAAAACAAAATTGCCATTATTGTTCCCTGCCATAGGGTGATTGGAACTAATGGCACACTTACAGGGTATGCAGGCGGCATGCGCCGCAAAAAATGGCTGCTTGATTTTGAACAGGGTATTGAAGAAATGGGATTGTTTTCCTGATACGGTTTATCATCTTTATCTTTGCTATAAAACAATAAAACCATGCAGGAAACCACAAATAATATAGCAGAGCTGATCATAATGGTACTGGTCGTAATACTTGGCCGGTCCATTTATGTTAACTTAAACGATCTTTATAAAAAAAACAGTACATCGCCAATATTTAACATTCAGGGTTTTTATGTCTTAATAGCTTGCCTCGCAGGCTGGCTTATTATATTAGGGGCATTGGCAAAATTTGATTTTTTTGACAATTTCTCCCCGGTCCCGCCACACATGTTGCTTGCTTTTCTGCCACCCTTAATTTTTGCCATCATACTTGGTTTTTCAAAGAAAATATCCGCATTTCTTAAATATGTCCCTGCATTTTGGCTGGTCATTATTCAAAGTTTCAGGATAGTAGTTGAAATCGCTTTATGGCAGCTAAACAGAGACGGCCGTGTACCGGTGCAAATGACATTTGAAGGCTGGAATTTTGACATTGTCACTGGAATCACTGCATTGATAATGGGTTATTTGATTTATAAGAATAGAATAGGCAACGGAGGCATTATCGCATGGAATATATTCGGGCTTATTCTGTTAGCCAATATTATTACGATCTCCATACTTTCCATGCCCACCCCATTCAGGGTTTTTATGAATGAACCTGCCAATGTTATACTCACCCAATATCCATTCATCTGGATACCCGGGTTTTTAGTGCCATTTGCCTACTCCATGCATATTTTGAGTATAAAGAAAGCCATTGGGGAATTAAAATGAAAAACCAATCATGAAAAACAGGGAAATGGAGACTGAAGATGAAAAGAAAAAAGCTCTTAAAGCCCTGCAAATCATTCCCGGCATAGGTAAAAGCATGGCTAATGACCTATGGCTGCTTGGAATAAAAAAAGTGGAAGACCTGAAAGGCCAAAACCCGAAAGATTTATATGAAAAGTTAAAGAGTATAGCAGGCGGCCAAATGGATATATGTGTGCTCTACACCTTCCAGTGTGCTGTCTATTTCGCTACCGAAAAGCGCCACGATCCTGAAAAACTAAATTGGTGGTATTGGAAAGGAAAGGAATATATCTCCTAAAACAAAAAAGGGGCGCAATAATTTGCGCCCCTTCAAGATATATATAAAGGTAATATTGGTTTAGGCTGTTTGTGTATTCTGCTCGTCCTTCGTTTGGTCAAAATCAAAACCAGGCCTGTTCCAATTGCCCCATGGGCCGCAGTTCCCTTTGAACTGCATTTTAGCCTGCCTTTTCTCTTCCAGGCTCATCGTATCCCATTTGTCTTTCCATTTTTTCCACTCCTCTTTGTATTTAGTGCGTTCTTCTGGAGACATTTCGTGCCAGCGTCCCCATGGGCCACCATGCCCCTGGCCGCGTCCCCATGGGCCACCCCTGCGGCCACCAAAGCCACCAAAGAGTATTTTTCCAAGTATCAGCAAGCCAACAGCCTGCCAGTAAGTTACCACCGGCCCATGAAAAAGGGCGGGTATCAGGCAATTCCATAGTGACATGGTAATTAAGCCAAAGAGAAAAATGCCAATGCATACAAAGAACAGCACTTTAACAATTTTCATAAAGATCCATTTGCGTTTCATTTTTTTATTTTTATTTTTTTATTTTACAAGGTTATCAATTCGTCATATACTGTTCGCAGGCGTCCCCGCAGGTACAGTACAGCGTATCTTTTTCGGGAGATAAGGGTATTTACAGGCACACCCGTCATTTCCGATATATCTTTAAAGCTCATGTCCTGCATCTCGTGCATCATAAAGACTTCGCTTTGTTCTTCAGGTAGTTCCGCCAGTGCATCTTCGAGTATTTCCCAAATAGCTGCCTTTTCCATTTCATCTTCAGGTGTTTCACTGGGCTGGAAAAGCATATTCGACATATCCGGGGAGGCATCGTCTTCATCATCATCAAGCCCGCCAGCTGAAAGGCTCTCAAGCAAAATGGGTTTCTTTTTCCGGTACCAGTCTATTATTTTATTGCCGGCTACTGTAAAAAGCCACGAAGCCATTTTCTCAATGGGTTCCATTACATCATAATTGGCTGAAAGCTGATAAAATACATCCTGCATGATGTCTTCCGCATCTTCCTCTACAGGAACTCTTTTGCGGATAAAATCAAACAGCCGTTTTCTTTCCTTCTGCACCGTTTCGGTGATCGTCTGTTGCTTTTCAGCTATCATTTCGGGCGATATGGTTAACACTTCTGCCATCTGTACACTAAGACGGGCAGGTGTTTATAATATTTTAAATGTTAATCAAAATTAGATAAAAAGCATCGGAAGGGCTATAAATCATCAAAACAACTTAATTTTGAATCTGAAAACTGAAAAGACAATGACAGAAATAAGAAATAACTGGACACTGGAAGAAATCTCCGACATTTATAATACGCCATTACTTGACCTTGTATTCAGAGCAGCAACGGTACACCGGGAAAATAAAGACTATTCTGAAGTGCAGATCAGCAGCTTGTTATCTATAAAAACAGGGGGATGCCCGGAAGATTGTGCTTATTGCCCTCAGGCAGCCCGCTACCATACCGATGTAAAAGTACACGCCCTGATGAAAACAGAAGAAGTGCTTGATGCTGCCTATAAGGCAAAAGCAGGCGGGGCTTCCCGTCTTTGTCTTGGCGCTGCATGGCGCGAAGTACGCGATAACAAAGACTTCGACCGCGTACTGGAAATGGTGCAGGCTGTCAATTCATTAGATATGGAGGTTTGCTGCACGATGGGCATGCTAACTGAAAGTCAGGCAGGAAGATTGGCAGAAGCAGGCCTTTATGCTTATAATCATAACCTTGACACTTCAGAAGAATATTATGGCGAAATAATAAGTACCCGTACCTACGAAGACCGCCTGAAAACACTTGAAAACGTGCGGAAAGCTAAAATAACAGTTTGCAGCGGTGGCATTATAGGCATGGGCGAAACTGTAACAGACCGGCTCAATATGCTTAAAACCCTTAGCAATCTATCGCAGCATCCTGATTCAGTACCTATCAATGCGCTTGTGCCGGTGAAAGGCACACCCATGGAAAACCAGCAAAGGGTAGAAGCATGGGAAATGATACGTATGGTGGCTACTGCCCGTATTATTATGCCAAAATCTGTAGTTCGCCTGTCAGCAGGTAGGCTGGAACTGAGCATAAGCGAACAGGCTTTATGTTTTATGGCTGGCGCCAATTCCATTTTTGCCGGAGATAAATTGCTTACCACCCCTAATCCCGGCTTCGATCAGGACATGGAAATGTTTGACATTTTGGGATTAAGGCCAAGGAAAGCATTTAAAGGAAGCGAAAGAGAAGAATTCGTGAACGCTTAAGTCCGGATGGCTTAAATGTGAATAACCGTAGGTATAACCTATGGCAGAAGGAAGATATAACAATTTAAAAAATTAAATTGCCGCTTACCCCTAAATCGCTCACTGATAAACTTGAAAAAAGAAAAGAGGCAGGTCTTTACCGTAGCCTCAGCAGGGAAAGTGGTTTAATTGACTTTGTTTCCAACGATTATCTTGGATTTGTAACGACGGGCAAATTGCAGTCCTGGCTTGACAAGCAGGATATATCTCAAATGCCTCATTTTACCGGCTCTACCGGCTCCCGCTTATTAAGCGGCAATACGGAATATGCCGAAGCCCTTGAAAGCAAAATTGCTGATTTTCATGGTGCGGGAGCGGGGCTGATTTTTAATTCAGGATATGATGCCAATATTGGTTTATTCTCATCCATTGCAAGCAAGGACGATACAATCATTTATGATGAACTTATACATGCGAGTATTAAAGACGGGGCACGCTTAAGCCTTGCAAAACATTTCACCTTCAGGCACAATGATGCGGAACATTTGCAAAAAAAAATAAAAGCTGCCACTGGAAATGTCTTCATTGTAGTTGAGTCTGTTTACTCTATGGATGGCGATTTTGCACCCCTTGAAGAAATAGCCGAAATATGTGAAGAGCAAGGGGCTTATCTGATAGTGGATGAGGCACATGCAACAGGAGTCTTTGGAAAGAACGGCGAAGGCATTGTTTCTGATCTAAAACTTCAAATGAGTGTCTTTGCTCGGATACATACCTTTGGCAAAGCGCTTGGTTGCCACGGCGCCATTGTTCTTGGGTCAAAGGAATTGCGGGACTATCTCATCAATTTCGCACGCTCATTCATTTACACTACTGCTTTGCCGGGACATAGTTTGCTGGCCATTTATGACTCATATAAGTTATTACCAGAAGCGAAAAAGGAAAGGCTCACTCTGGTAAATAATATTAATCATTATGTTCAAATAAGCACAAAAAAAGGCAACCCTTCCTTCCCTAGCCCTATACAGACAGTTATTATTCCGGGAAATGAAAATGCAAGAAAGACAGCTCAAAATATTCGCGAAAAAGGTTTTGATGTAAGGCCGGTTCTTAGCCCTACGGTGCCTGCCGGAAAAGAAAGGCTGCGAATCTGTTTGCATAGTTTTAATACAGATGAGGAGATTGATGGACTCATTAATTCCATCTCCAAATTTATATGAGAAAACTTTTTATCACCGGCATTGGAACGGATATAGGCAAAACACTCATCTCTGCTATTCTTACGGAAAAACTGCAAGCCGACTATTGGAAGCCGGTACAAGCTGGTGGTCTTGATTATACAGATACTGACGAAGTAAAATGTTTGATAAGCAATACAAAATCAATATTTCATTCCGAATCTTATCGTTTAAAAATTCCAGCATCTCCGCATTATTCAGCAACCCAAGATGGGGTTGTTATTGATCTCGATAAAATAATCTTGCCCAAAACGGAAAACACCCTTATCATTGAAGGCGCCGGGGGTATTATGGTTCCCCTTAATGAAAAAGAACTTGTACTGGATTTAATTAAAAAGCTAGATGCTGAAGTCATTTTGGTTTCAAAGAATTACCTGGGCAGTATAAATCATACTTTAATGAGTTATGAGGTGTTGAAAAGCAGAAACTTAAAAATAGCCGGTATCATTTTCAACGGTGAAAGTACGCCAGCTTCCGAAGATTATATTCTAAAATATACAGGCCTTAAATGTCTTGGTAAAATACCTATAGCAAAACAAATTGACAAGAATTTTGTAATGCAATGCACAGGAATCATAGATTTGTAGCCATATGAGCATAGCAAGCAGGGACCAGAGAGTAATATGGCATCCGTACACCCAGATGCGCACCGCTGCAAAGCCGATAGGCATTGTCCGTGGTGATGGGCTTTATTTGTTTGATGAAGATGGCAAACGGTACCTGGACATGATCTCTTCCTGGTGGGTAAATATCCACGGCCATGCCCATCCACATATTGCACAGCAAGTGGCTGAACAACTTCAGACCCTTGAACACGTGATATTTGCAGGTTTTACCCATCAGGGCGCAGTTTCGCTGGGTGAAAGGCTCCTTGCCATATTGCCTGCCAACCAAAAACGCATCTTCTATACCGACAATGGTTCTACCGCTGTAGAAGTGGCCCTGAAAATGGCCCTCCAATACTGGCACAACAAAGACGAAGAGCGCCATAAAATTCTCGCATTCAATCACGGTTATCATGGTGATACTTTTGGGGCTATGGCAGTAAGTGGCCGCGGGGTTTTCACTTCCCCGTTTTTTCCTTTCTTGTTCCATGTAGATTTTATAGAACCACCCCTTCCCGGCAAGGAAGAAGAATCTCTATCGCAGCTCTATGATCACATTGAACGGGGCGATCCTATTGCCGCATTTATTTTTGAGCCACTGGTGCAGGGCACGGGTGGTATGCTGATGCAAAACGCTAAAGCCCTTGATAAAATGATAGATATTGCCCAAAAGAACAATATCATAACCATTGCAGATGAAGTAATGACAGGATTTGGGCGCACAGGTAAAATGTTCGCAACTGATTATCTCGAACACAAGACCGATATTATGTGCCTTTCCAAGGGCCTTACCGGTGGAACTATGCCGCTGGGTGTAACGAGTTGTTCGGAAGATATATATTCGGCTTTCTTAAGTGATGACAGGACTAAAGCGCTGTTTCATGGCCATTCATATACAGCTAACCCATTAGCCTGCGCTGCCGCTCTTGCAAGCCTTGATATTTTGCAAACGGAAGAATGCTTTTACCGTATTCTCGAGATCAGCAAGATGCATGAAGCCTTTTTAGAAGAAATAGTAGGTCATGTTTCTGTACAGGCTGTCAGAGTCTTGGGTACTATTCTCGCCATTGAAATAAAGACATCCGACAAGTCTTCTTACTTCAACAACATGCGCGACTTCATCTACAATTTCTTTATTGACAGGGGTATTATCCTTCGTCCTTTAGGAAACATCATCTATCTCATTCCCCCTTATTGCACTGAGAAAGAAGATCTTCAATATACCTATGCTGCCATCGTGGAATTGCTTGAAGAAATGAAACAGTAATACCTCTATATCTGCGCAGGCATCGCCGGTTCGTCGGCATTTAAAAAAGTTGGAGGCCCTTCCCTTTTTACAATAGCGCCGATGATCAGGGAGAAGATAAGCCCAATAACAGATATGCTGAAGAACGTACTTAGCGCTATGCTCCCAGGCCAGGTGGCCATAGTAGCATATTTTAAAGCAATTGCCCTTGAATTATCAGGCATATCCTTCTTTTCCATTTCCTCAGCTATTTTATCATGGATAGTGTTTATGACATGGTGGTCAAGAAATTTCAGGTATAAATACATAAATACCCCAATGAGTACCGCGGCAAAAACCGAAGTAAGCAGCCCTGTAACGAATGCTTTTCCATAGTTAAGAAAACCTCCCTGTACGGTCCTGGTTTCCAGGGTTGACATAACTATGATCCCTATAAGAAGCAGATAGTTGACTACACTGATCACATTACCTATACTGGTATCCATAAAGGATCCCATGTATATGATGAGTTGGATTACAATCATGCCAATGCCTCCTATAATCCCCCATTTTTGTGTACTGCCCATATTTGTTGGTTTGGTGAAAAAAAAGCTAAGGTAGCAAAAAAATAACTAAATGATGTTTTTAATTAAAAAAGTAATTACATCGCTACTCCCCCTTACCACTCTTTGTCCAGTCCTTTTGGCACATCTTTCAGTTTCTTCACTGTCCAGGTCAGGCCGGTTTTTGCCATTTCGTCCAGGAATATCTTTGGGTCAAATGATTTGTCTTCGGTGTTTTTCACACCCACACCGCCCCATTTTCCGTCCAAAACCAGTTTCGCACAGGCAACAGTTGGGATAGCAGTGGTATAGCCAATGGCATTCCCACCTGTTTCTTTAAATGCCTCCGCATGGTCGCAGACATTATAAATATATATCACCTTTTTCTTGCCATCCTTCGTACCAGAGATCACATTACCGATATTCGTTTTACCTTTATATGTTTTATTAAAGTCTTTCCCTTTTGGCAAAATTTCTTTAAGGAATTTCACCGGCACTACCGGGGTACCATTATAGTCAATGGGGTCTATCCTTGTCAAACCAACCTCATATAGTACCCTCAGATAGGTAAGGTAACTTTTTGAAAAAGTCATCCAGAAACGGATGCGCTTTAGGCCGGGTATATGTGTCGGTATAGTTTCCAGTTCCTCGTGGTACATAAGGTAGGGGGTGAAATTTCCTGCCTCAGGGAAGTCAAAATCAATATACGGGGCATCTTCGTCAATCAGTTTGCCGCGCTGCACCCATTTTCCGTTTTCCCAAAACTTAATGGGCAATATCAACTCACGTAAATTTATTTCCGGGTCAAAATTTGGTGCAAACTTTATCTTTTTATCCTTAGATCCGCCATTACAATCCAGTATGTCAATAGTATCTATCGTATCAAACTCGTAATCGCGCGCATAGGCAGAAAATATATTTGAAACACCGGGGTCAAAACCCGCTCCGGTGATCGCAAGCAATTTCTTCTTTTTAAAATCTTTGTCTTTAGCCAATTGCAGCTTATAAGAAAAACCATATTTGGCAGGGTCTTCATAGCAGGCGGTATCTATGTAGTTCACGCCATATTCCAGGCAGGCATCCATTACTACCAGGTTATCATAAGGGCTTCCCCAGTTCACCACCAACACCGGTTTTATTTTCTTCAATAGCTTCAGGAAATCTTTTCCATCGCCCACATTCCCTTCATGCAGGGCCAGTTCTACCTTTCCTTTGCTTCTTTTCAAAATAGAATCCCTGGTGGCTTCCATTTTTTCCATCGTCCTGCTTACCACATGGATCTCAGAAAAAACATTGGGAAACTGCGCCATTTTATGAAGGCCCACACTGCCTACATTTCCGCATCCTATAACAAGTATCCTGCTCATAGTTAGTTATTAAGTTATTGGTTTATTTAGTTAATAAGCCATTATCGGTTCAAAACTAACCAATTCAATACTCCCTGCCAAAAAAATCATGTTAAGAGTGGGTAAAGGGTGTTACTTTTCATTCCCCAACTTTTTATTGTTATTCTAAAAACAAAGCCCTATATTTGCACCACTTTTAAAAAAAGCGGGGTTATTCCCGCTTATGTTTTTAAAAAGCGTTCTTTATTTTATATTGTAATTCAAAGAATTAAAGACTTTCGGGGTGTAGCGCAGTTCGGTTAGCGCACCTGGTTTGGGACCAGGGGGTCGCAGGTTCGAATCCTGCCACCCCGACCAGAGTGGATAATGTAGCGGAAGCACCATTGTCCTCAATTTTGTCGGTATTGTTTTTTTCTGAAACACAAGCAATTGCCCGAAAAATGGAATTTACATTTTGAGTTCGAAATCCATTAATTTCTCTGTCGTAGAGAATCCCATTAGGAAATATGAGATATTGTAATTGCTCCTTTAGATGATAGTCTCCTAACTTCCATATTTCCTGTACGTTATTAGCAATCTCCAAAGAATCTTTGACGAAAATATTGAGGTTCGAAGTCTCATCAGAGAATTTTGCCAGTTCCTTTTCAATTTCCAGTTTTTCCGCCCTATATTTGGCTGTATATTTCAAATATATTTCTTTAGAGATTTCTCCCAACCCATACCGTTCTTCAAAAGTTTCTATTTTATTATTGATGGCTGTAAGGCTATGATTCAAAGCTATAATATCATCTTCGTCCTTTTCCTGCAATTCATTGTGTATATCAATTAGTATTTCTTTCATTGGCTCAAGGAATTTTTCGTCTATTATATATTGTGAAAGGAACAACAAGAACATTTCGTGCATTTTTGAGGCATTACGATTGCATTTACAACCTTTTTTCGCACACTTATAATAATGAATTCCCTTTTTTTTGACTGTATAGCCAGCAAAACTCGTCCCGCAAACACTGCATTTAACAAATCTCCTTAATGGATGGGGCTGGCTTTCTTTTGCATGTTTGTAAATATGATGGTTTTCCGTAAACTTTTCGTTCACCCGTAAAAACAGCTCTTTTGAGATTAAAGGTTCATGCCTGCCTTCAATAATACCACCTTCCAGCATGGAATGGGCTACCATACCGCAATAGAAAGGATTCCTGAAAATCCCCCATAATGATTGTGGATTAATTGTAAGTCCATATTTTTTAAGCCTTTCTATAATCTCAATATTTGTCAGGTTTTCATTAGCCTTCCATTCAAATGCCTTCCGTATTAGCTTCCCGTTATCATTAATGACCAGTTTTTGTTCCCCGTTGCTTTTAAAATTATCATACCCAAAGGGTTGCTTACCAATCCAATAACCTTTTGCTACTTTTTCCTTCATGCCAATAACTGCTTTATCCCTTCGTAATTCGTTATCATATTCAGAAAAGATAAAATGAATATTCTGCTGCAACCGTCCTCCAGCAGTAGAAGTATCAGAGTGCTGGGAAACGGCAAGAACAGATACGCCCTGTTTCCTTAGCTGTGAGGCAATATACATACCATTAGCCCCAGTCCTTGAAAACCTATCCACACTATAAACAATTATATATGATATTTTCTCTTTGTTCTTTCTTACATAATCCAGCATTTTTTTAAATTCTTTCCTCTCGTCTGTTTTGGCACTTTCGTAAGTTCCACCGAAACTTGATAGGACAGAATAATTGTTTCGCAACGCAAATTGTTCACATGCCTTTCTTTGGGTTTCAAGGCTCATATTGTGTTCAGCTTGTTCTTTGGTGGAGACACGAGTATAAATAACGCAGTTTTTCTCTGTTCTTACCAAATCTTGCTTTGACCCAGATTTTGCGAAAGGCCTGAAAGTTTCTAAATTATTCATAAACAGTCATTTTAGTGTGTTTTTTTAGATATTTAAAATACAAATATTATGCCATAATACATTGATTATCAATGAATATTATTTTTTATTGCCCTTCCTTTCCGGTTAGGTTTTTTAAAGATGAGAAGCTGAAAACACAAATCCTTTATATTTTCAATTTCTGCGAGGATTTTATCCTCGCTTAAAGAGTTAAACCCAGGAAATTTCCTCAACCTTTCAGGGGTAAATATTTTGGTTTTCTTTTTCTTTTCCATTTTGAGTAAGATAATAGTTTGAAATATTTGAATGCCTTTGAACTTTATTAGCTAATAATCTATGATATTTTGTCCCATAATTTTAAAATACTGGCACGCTGCTCTGCCGTGAATAAATTTTGGCTTTGTGGTTTTGGGGTAATAACTTTAGGCTCATTTTCTAATCTGGCCATTTTTTTATCATGTTCAAGGAGGATTAAATTGGCTAAAAACTCAAAGGCTAAAATAAGCGCCCAATTTTTATTACCTTTTAATTCATCGGGGCTGCTAAAATGATAGCGTTTTTTAACCGGGGCAGGATGAATAATCGTTAAGTCTTGAAACTTCTTCATATAATTGTAATTTTATTGTTTTGGAGGTTCAAAAAGATTTAAGACAATATCAATCCTGGATTTATCATCCAGTAAACCCTGCAAAATTTGGACAGCCTTTTTAAATTCAATTGGGGTAAAAGCATTTCTTAGTTGGACAAGAAAATCCATAGCTGCCTTTTGCTCATCATTTAATTTAACCTTTTCATCTTCCTTTGCACCCTGGGCTTTATAGCTTACCTCTGGTTCAAAAGTTTTTTCCTCACTTTTGTTTTCACCATTCGGGGCAGATGTGTTTTCTGATAGCAACCCACTTAACGGTATAGAATTTAATATTTTAGGGTTTTTGCGAAGGAAGCTCTCTATTACATTCGAGCCTATTTCCCCAAGAACCCCGTTAAAAGGAGATTGTTTTGATTTGATTTCCTCCAGTTCTTCCTCCAGTTCCTCAATTTCATCTACCAGTTCTTCAATCTTTTCTTTCAGGGCTTCATTTTCGGTTTTCACTTGCTCCTGCACCCACTCGTTCCTGGCAGCCTCTACCTGTTTTTTTACTTCGGTTCTAACATCAGTTCCATAGAGTTCTCCTCCGGCTGGCAAATCCCCAAAAGTAAAAATCCGCCTGTCATTGTGATTGCTTTTACCACGGTAGAATATAACTTCAAGCACTCTTGTATCAGCCGTGACTAATGATTCATACAAATCAAAGAGCTGTGGTTCCGAAGTCCGCTGTACTACTTTTGAACCGTCCAGTAAAATTTCATATTCAATTGCTTCACCTCGTTGGGCATACGTTTCGAGGTACTGCCGTAAGGTCTCCATCCTTGAGGGAGAGAACTTTTCTTTACCTAATAAGGCCATAAAAAATTATTATTAAAGGGGTTTATGATAATTTGTATTTAATTGTTAGTTAATTATGTTTATTTTACAAACATTTAATTCAAAAAAAAGCCTATACTACATATTGTTCAAACTTCCAGGTTGCTTCATCAATAAGCGAGTGAATATATTTGAGGTCATTACCCTTTTTCTTAAATACCTTTAAATAAGCATCATCCAACTCCTTTTGATGATTTCCTACGAGCCAGTCCAGCACAATAGGGAAATTATATTTAGGTTGGGGTTCAGGAAAAAGCACCAGGTACTTCTCATAGGCTTTCATTTCATCAAAAAGGGTAGGCATCAGGTAAGACGTAAACCCTTTAAAGAGCAATTTGGCTACTTTGAATAAATGCAAGGCCGTAACCCCCTCCCCGTCAAAATTTAATACTGGCGACAATTCATTCGGGGTGGAAAAGACAAATGATTTGAGTTTATCAGTCAGGTATGCGTCCATTGCATCAAATATGCTTATAGAGAGATATTCATATTTTTTGCTTATCCCATTCAGGCTGAATTCTTCTTCACCCTGATATTTGATTATATATTCAACTAATTTCCTGAGCATTTTTTCTTCAAAAGCCATCAGGCCGGGGCTTTCTTTTTCCACAGCTTCAAGGCTTGTATATACATAATCCTCAAAATGGCTTCGTATCTGGGTGTTTTTCCTGTTATATATTAGCATGACATAGAGGGGATAATAGTCCCTTTCCTTATCATCCTGCACAGGAGCTACGTTCTTATTTAAGAAGAACTTTATGGTGATTTTAGGTGATTTCTTTTGCATCATATTATATTAAACCACAAAGGTTGCAAAAAAGTTTGTAAAATTTTAATATTATACAAACTTTTTTGTATGGCATACATAATCAGCATGATATAGCACCAATATAATAGCGGGAAATCAAATTCCAGCTACATAAGTAATTCCGCCTCGTTATTAGGGTGTCGATAATAAAGCCTCACATCAGCACAAATACAGTGAAAAATTATCTTTTCAGACCTATGGCCAGAAAAACAGCCTAAAAACTGGTTGTTTTTCTCATATTTGCGTTACTTTTGCTGCATAGATAGACCACATAAATTATGGTTTATCTTAACAAAGAAAGCAGTAGATTAAATGGCGAGCGGAACATACTTTTCAAAAAATATGACACAGGCACAGCTAAGTTTATTGAAAACTTTAGATGAGCATGAATGGGATATTTTTACTTTGAAGGAGGCAAAAGAGGCCTTCAAAGACAAGTTTGATAAGTTGGAAAGCCTGATTGAAAACCTCGTAAATAAGGAAGTACTGTCCAGAATTGAAAGGGGGAAGTACTGCCGTGCTACTTTCAGAGATGAAAACGTGATAGGAACGAGACTGGTAACTGATGGTGTGGTTGCATATTGGTCTGCATTAAACCTTCACGGTTTAACAGATCAGTTCCCGAACAAAGTCTTTATACAAACTTCACTTCGGAAAAAGGACAAGTCCGTTTTTGGAGTGGATTATAAGTTTGTTTCTACCGAATTATATAAAATGACCGGGTTTACAATTCAGGGCAGGGGGAATCACCAATTTAAAATGACCAACCTTGAAAAGACTATTATAGATTGTTTTGACCATCCTGAGTATTCGGGAGGATATGAAGAACTGATAAAAGCTTTTGTTCAAACCCCTCTTAATCAAGAAAGGCTGATAGAGTACGCTAAAATTATTGATAACAAGGCTGTTACCAAAAGAATGGGCTATGTAGCTGAATTGACCAGTAAAAAAGTATTTGAGGGCTTTATTCAATTTGCAAAAAGTCAGGTTAATGGAACATATACCCTTATCGACCCTATTGGGAATGACGAGGGGGAATTCATTCCCGAATGGAAGTTGAGGCTTAATATAGTGAAGAAGAATTTATTGGAAATGGGTGGCAAGGGTCAATGATTTTACAAAAAGACATTATCAAAATAGCACAAAGTCAAGGTGTTCCAAAGACAACCGTTGATAAGGATTGGGTTTTAGGGCATTTTATTGATACGATATTTTCTATAGATGAGCTTAAATCGGTTTTGATTTTCAAAGGTGGAACTGCCCTAAGAAAGTGCTGGTTTGAGAATTATCGTTTTTCAGAAGATTTAGACTTTACAAGTACAAATCATGATTTTGTCCTGACAAGGAAACGCCTGGAGTTGATTTGTGAAAGGCTCACAAACAGTATTCAATTACCTACTCATATTGAATCTTTGAGGGAACAAAGGCACAATAACCAAGTTATGGGTTTTGAGGCAATCATTAAATTTTGGGGAGCCGACCATCCGGCAAATGAGAATCCACCACCTGCTGAAAGATGGCTAACAAAAATAAAAATTGAAATCACTATCAATGAAAAAGTGGTTTTTGAGCCGGTTCTTAAATCAATCTCACATCCTTACCCAGACACTTTAACTTATAACGCCCCGATACCGTGTTATTGTTTAGAGGAGGTGATTACAGAAAAGTTAAGGGCTTTAATTCAAAGGTCTTATACAGCTCCCCGTGATTACTATGATTTGTGGTATATCCTTTCAAAAGATATAGAATTAGCTAAAGCACATATTAAAGCCGCCTTTATAGAGAAATTAAACTTCAAAGGCCATGATTTCACAGGGATTGAACAGCTTATTAACCCTGAAAATAATAGAGTTGTCGGAAAGGCATGGCAAAATAGCCTGGTTCATCAAATCAAAAAAAACGAGCTGCCTTCTTTTGAGGAAGTATCCATGTACTTAGAGAAAGAGATAAAGACACTTTTACAAAAGTAGGATAGATAGCGATACATGAAGGCGGGATGTGGGCAGGATGCCGAAATGATGCCAACTAACGGCGACGAACGTCTATGGATGCTTGGATGATGAAAACGGCCTTTAATAAGGCTAATTCGTAGGAGTATTATAGTAAACAAAGGGGAGGCCAGCAGTTGTGTCGCTTGAAAAGAGAGATTTTAATCTTTTATAGCCATAAAGTAAGTTTAAAACTCACTAAAAAGATATGAAACAGGCAATTCCATTTAAGAATGGTATTGCAAACTGTAATATGAAAAACTATAATTCGGCAGTAAACAGACTTTGCTGCCAAAAAATCAAGTAGTTTATTTTTATATGTGAAATCCATCATTATAATCAAATTTAAACCATTTGGGATAGATGGTTTAAATAATATTTGAATGTAAATTGCAAACCGAAACCTTGGCACAAACTTTGCAAGCCTTAATTTAATGAATTAATTGATAATCAAATGGTTGAAAAAGAAAATAATGATTTAGAAGCAAAGAAGTTTTTCTGGAAAGACAAAACCGGGAGAGGAATTACTAATACCTTAATGCTTAAAGATGTACTTAATCTTGAAAATGAGCAGGACTACAATGACAACTTCCTTCATGAGTGGGCAGAAAATGCTGAGGTAGGTGATGAATGGGAAGATAGGACAATGAAATTTACCTGTATAGAACTAAGAGGATAATCAAAAATTTCCTAATTGGACACTATTCCCCTTTTTCTCATATTTCAGATTAAAAGATAATTCAATTAATTCGTGACATTGTAAAGTTTTTCTGAATCTCGGGAAAGTCAGGGAAAAAGTCGCGTTGAAAAAAGTTAAATATAGTTGTAATAAGTTACGAAAAGATGGTATGTCCCGTACTGGAATTACCTTCATTTTTGTCCCGTACTGGAATTACCTTACAGTTTTTCAGTTGTAATATTACTATTATTCTTGTTATTCCTGATTTAACTTTACAATTTTCACCGTTTTTTCCAGTATTTACAATTGTTCTGGCTAAATTGCCGTTTTTATCTCAGGATTATTAAACCGTTTGAAAAGGTTCTTTAAAAGCAGGTCTTTTAAATCAGTTTTAAAATCATTGTTTGCCATAATTTTATCAAATATTTCTTCGTTCGCATCCATCCGGTTTATAAGCGTTTGGATAAATATTTCTTCAAAGGCATATTTGAAGTTTTCAATCGGGTTGTTTTGAGCTCTTTTCTTTAAATCATCATTTTCATAAAGGGCTTGTTCTATTTGCTCAAAGTATAACCTGTCTGCATCCGTGAATTCAGTTCCGTACTTATCATTCAGCACATGGAGTATATTAGAAAGTTTATCTTTTTCATCCTTTACCTTGCTTATTCCTGCTTCTGTAAGTGGGTCAAGTGCCTTATTTCCCTGTACCTGTAAAACCAAATCACCTTCACCGATTTTTTGAAGACGGTAATATTCCAAAGCCACCTCATTATCCAGTTTTAGCCTGTCAGTATAATCAGATTTAGGTAACTTGCTTAAAAGGAATCTGCAAAAGGTATATAATTTCTCCAATTCCACATCCTGAAAAGGCATAATTTGTGAAAGGAAAGAATACAGGCGCACAAAAGAGGTAGTTGATTTGGTAAATTCATCCTGTTGCTCTTCTGTTAAAACCTTAAATCGGTCAATGGAAGGGTCAATAAAAGCATATAGTTTGCCCTGGTCTTTTACCTGTACGTTCCCAGGCTTGTAGAAAATCTTTGCAAAACCATCCACTTCCGATTGATAATAAATATTCACTGCGTCCATTTTTACCTTCAAATCGTAAAGGTGGTTAGGGTTGGTAGTTTCATTCATGGTGGTAAGCTCGTAATACGGCTGGAATGAATCTATGATGGTTTCCCTGTCATTGGCAAAGTCCAAAACAAAAGTATCTTCTTTACCGGGGTAAATCCTGTTTAGCCGGGAAAGGGTTTGAACTGCTTTTACCCCTGATAGCTTTTTGTCCACATACATTGTATGAAGCAAAGGCTGGTCAAAGCCAGTCTGGTATTTCTCCGCCACTAATAATATCTGATATTCATCAGATTCAAATTTTTTAGGCAATTCTTTTTCTCCAAATCCATTCAGGTTAGGCTCTGTTACCCCTTCAGGGTAATCTTCGTCATAAACAATACCGGAAAAAGCCACTAAAGCCTTTATATTATCATATCCTTTTTCTTTGATATAATCTTTAAATTCAAGATAATAGCGCAAAGCGTGTTTACGGGAAGATGTTACCACCATAGCCTTTGCCCGTCCCCCTATTTTCTTCATAGTTACCTGCCGGAAATGCTCAATCATTACTTCCGTTTTCTGTGCCAGGCTGTGAGGGTGCAAGCTGATAAAACGCCCAATGGCTTTACTTGCCTTGCGCTTATTCAGTTCCGGGTCATCTTCTATTTTCTTTGAAAAGCTGTAATATTCCTTATAGGTGGAATAGTTTTTCAGTACATCGAGAATAAAGCCTTCTTCAATGGCCTGCCTCATGGAATAAAGGTGAAATGGGACAGGTTTGCCTTCTGCATTTATTTCCCCGAATACTTCCAGAGTCTTAGGTTTTGGTGTAGCAGTAAAGGCAAAAATACTTATATTCTTTTGCTTGCCCCTTTTCCTTATAGTTTCCCGGATATTATCTTCTTCATCCGATTCTTTGCTCTCTATTTCGGTTTCTTCTTTTTCTGCTTCTTCAAGAGTTTGGTTTTTTACAGCCAATGCCTCAGACATTTTTTTACTGGCTTCCCCGCCCTGGCTGCTATGGGCCTCATCAATAATTACCGCATAAGTTTTATCGGGTATATCAGCCAAATGGTTCAAAGCAAAAGGGAATTTTTGCAGGGTGGTAATAATTATACTTACCCCTGATTTTATGGCTTCCGCCAGTTCTTCTGAATTGTTTTCAATACATTTTACCACGCCCTGTTTATGCTCAAACTGATAAATAGTGTTCTGCAATTGCTGGTCAAGTACATTACGGTCTGTAACTACTATAATGGAATCAAAAACCTTTTTATCAGCTTCATTATACAGGCTGCTTAGGCGGTAGGCCAGCCATGCAATTGAATTACTTTTACCACTTCCAGCCGAATGCTGTATTAGGTAATTTTTTCCTGCTCCGACCTCCCTTGCATCAATCCTTAATTTGCGTACCACATCAATCTGGTGATAACGTGGGAATAGCAAACTTTCTTTAAAATAAGATTTGCCTTCAATCTTAAATTCTTCTTTCTGGATATGCAAAAATCGGCCAATGATTTCCAGCCAGCTATCCGGGCTTAATATTTCTTCCCAAAAATAGGAAGTCCTGTAACTTGTATAATTTAATGTGGGCGGGTTGCCGGCCCCTTCTTTCCAGCCTTTATTGAAGGGAAAAAAGCGGGTAGCAATATTATCTAATTTTGTTGTGAAATACACTTCGTCCGGGTCCACGGTAAAATGCACCAAAGCCCTTTTTTTGAACTGGAATAATAATTCTTTGGGGTCGCGGCTTGTTTTGTATTGTTCTATGGCTTCATTGACCGTTTGCCCGGTAAAATGGTTTTTTAACTCAATAGTAGCCATTGGCAACCCGTTTAAGGACAAAAGCAGGTCAATACTCTTTTTGTTTTGGGCTGAAAAATAAACCTGTCGGGTAACGGATAGCCTGTTTTGGCTATAATGTACCATTGTGTCAGGATTAAGCCCACTATCGGGCTTAAAATACCCTAATTTGAACTTTATGCCACTATCCGTAATTCCATGCCTGACCACATCAAGCATACCCCGCAAATCCAGTTCTTTAAATAGGCGTTGGAAGAATTTATTCTCCGTATCTTCTTTATAATAAGTTTTTAATTTTGCCCACTCATTTGGTTGGGAAGATTGAATGAACGCCAATACAGCATTTTTATCAAGAGCAAGGTCTTTGCTATAATTATTGGCATTACCTTGCATCCACCCATTAGTGCAAAGGCTCTCAATGATGGCAGATTCAAAGGTTGCTTCGGTATGTATTTGAGGTTTATTCATTTAAACTACTAAATAACTAATATTTTCAATTGCTTCAAATGGATATGCTTCACTAATACTAAAGTTAAAACCATTCCCGATTGGAATAAAAAAATTGGGAACGTAAATGGGAACTTCTTTATTAATAATATACTCACCATTTCCGTTCTCAATTGTAAGATTGTAAATGAAAGGTAAAAATTTATCTAATGCTTTGAAAATTGAATTTAAAATACCAATATCTCTTTGTTCATTGGCATATTCTTCAAATTCTTCATTATTCATAAAGTTTCCATCTGAAATTAATAGGTCTGTTATGGTTAGTCGAGAATTAGATTCCCAATTTACTTTATTAGGGCTTACTTCAAAATAATGAAAGAGATACCTAAGATATTGCTTAAAAGCATTTAATAACCCTTCGCCAATATAGCCTATATAAAGTTCGTAATTTTTAAAATTTACTTCAATGTCTTTTACAAAATCGGATAAAATCCTCTGAAAACGAAGGGCAACAATATCTGTAATTACTTCATTGGTTCTATCTTCCCCCTGATATAAAAGCAATAATAAATTCATCTCACATCGGTTAAAATCATATTTTCCAATCTTGAAACTATGTTCCTGACCATATACAAAAGGTGTTTTAGCTTTCTTGGCCTGATTATCTATGTCGGATATCGAAACAAATTTAGTTTTGCGGATTAATTTCCCTGCATTTTCCTCCATTTCCTCCATATTCTTAATTAAAGGAAATGCGTAAACAACCGCATTGCCTTTATTACTTCCAATACCATTTGCAAGTTCTTGCAGAAGAAAATGTTGGTTGGTGGTTGTACTGTTAATTTTAAACTTATAATAGTCTTGTGGGTGTGAATTAAATATGCTTTCAGGGTCATTACATATATCAAAAAACTCACCAAGTTTATATTGGATAAATAATAAGTGACCGCCAATGCCCGAATTAATCCTTACATCAAACCCACCTCCCGCTTCACCAGTAGGGTCGCTTTTACCTTCTGTTGTAATATGGAAACCTGCTGCTGTAGATTTATGACCCCTCAAGAATGGTAGCCTGTATCTTGGCCTCCAATATTTCCAAAGTGGAATATCAGTTAAAAACCAATACCAGCAATCAGCAAGATTTAACAGCTCATGTGTTATATTTAATTCAAGTGATTTTTCGTGCAGTTTCATATCAAATTAATATTTTTAATCTACTTTCACTTTCCCCGTTACCACCTCACTTATCAAAGCTGTTCTGTACTCTTGAAGCAGCCCTATTTCCTGTTCGATTTTGGAAAGGGTGGTATCTATTCGTTGGGTTTGGGTTTCGATATAGTGGACAATTTCAGTTTGTTCTTTTAAACTTGGGAACCAGATAAATATTTCTTGTAATTTTTCCCCGGTTAAGTGGCCTATGCTTATTCGATTTACTATTGATTCAAAATAGCCAATACTACCCATCAGATAAAATTGATAAAGGAAAAAGAATGAATTGAGTGACTTTTCAAAAGTGATTTTATGAACCGAATTTTGAATATAACATTCATCTAATTCATTTCGCCAAATACAAGTTCTGCCTACTTCGCCACCTTCACTTACAAGCAAATCATTTTCTAACACCCTTAATTTTTTTAGCTCATTTGCAGAAAACCACATTTCTTTAACATTAGATACATCTGCACTTAGCCATTGCATATTTGCGGCTCTAAGGTATGGTTTTAAATAAAACCCGCCTTTATCGTCATTTGTAAGCATTTTGCCCAAAACAACATTTGCTACATACTTCAACTTCTTCACAGCCCAATGCTCAGGTATATCCCCAAGCCATTCTATACCACTTGGCTTCATTTTTACTTTTGGGTTTATGCCTTTGGTTACTGCCCGGTTTATCATGGCCGTCCTTTCTTCTTTCAGCATGGCAGCCAGTTTTTGCTTTTGGGCTATCAGGGTATCTATTTGAGCTGTTTTTTCATCAAGGTAGGTGGCAATGGCGGTTTGTTCTTTTTGAGGTGGTATGAGTAGAAAAAGATTTTTAACTATTGAAGAATTTAAACCTTCCATTATTGACCCTTTACTCATCATTTTCATTTGATTAAAAAGATAATATGAGCTATTTATTAAATCAGCAAATAATTGAGGTAAGAATTGACTGTCATCAATTCTCATTCTTATTAAATGAGAATCCATAATACCTTTTTCAATGTCAGGCGGAACTACCTTACATTTTCCAGTAGTTCCCATCATTGTAACTAAAACGTCACCTGGCCTAATCTCATAGTCAATCAATTCAATAAATTTATCTTCACTAATAAATCTCCACCCTGCTTTAAAGTCATTATTAATAATATTTTCTTGCCCATATACCTTCAAGCCGCTTAAAGTAATAAACTCAGCACGCAACGAACTTCCAAAAGGTCCGATTCTTATTCCTTCTTTCCCTTTTTGGAGCAAATATTTAACTGGCTTTATATCCCATTTTTCAGGAATATCACCAATCCATTCAATGCCGGAGGGTTTGTATTTTGGGTAGGGGGTCATAGAGCCGATATTTTTGTAATTACTGAGTCATATAAATTCATGCCTAATTCTTCTGGTATATTTTCACTCATGTAAAACCTTGAAAAAACCTCAAATGTAGTTATATCATACTCAGGCTGTTTTATGTGTTCATGATAGTTATTAATTAAATCGAATAAATTCAGTAGCTTTCCTGAAAAGTAATTTTCGTGTGATTCAAAATAACTCAAACTAATAAATGTTATATCTTTAATTTCCAATAATTTGAAGGATAGGTTCTCTATGCCTTGCCTGAATTTTAAATTGTATGATTTATTTAATCCTTCAATCTCAAATGTAGCGTCAGTATAGATAATTACAGGATAAATTTCCATAGGTTCGTTGGGGAGGTCGGTATCAAATGGTACTGAATTATTTTCAATTTCTTCAATTGCATTAATAAGTTGGGTAATCCCTTTGGGTTTCCCTTTTTGATTTTTCACGAATTTTTTGTCAAGCTCGCCAAATAATTTATCCTGGTCGGTATCATTTTTTATATCTGCATTTAATAATACATCTTTAAATTCTATTAAGCAGATTTTGTTATTATCTCTCAAGTAAACGTCACACAATTCATCTCCGTTAGTAGCAACCGCTTCGTTTCCATAAACTCTTAAATAGTCTGGGAAACAAGCATCCATCACCATTCGTAAATAAATGTCTTCCATAAATTCTTTTCCCTTTATTGATAGGAATTCATCTTTTATTCCCTGAGCTTTTAAAAATGAATAAAAGGCAAATACTTGAGCCTTATAGAACTGGTCAATTAGAAAGTTAATATCTAATAAAAAAAAACGGAAAGTATCATTTCTAAAAAGCATTTTTTTCCTGATTAAGGAAAAGCTCGAATCAATATAATATCCTTCAATGCTCTCATTAATACTTATTGTTCTAACATAATCTAAATCAACATATTTACCCAAATAAGCCTCTCTTAAATCAATAAGATTCTTTCTTTTTGGCATTTCATCTCCGAATGCACCAAAAATTGAAACTAAATTTCTTAATAAAGCAATATGACCGCTAACAGCTATTGACTTATAATATTCCTGAACCAATTTTGAGTATCTATCGCTACTTTCTAAATAGTTAAGAAAATAATAACCTCTGGTTATCTGATTGCTCAATTCAGTAGTCGAAACGTAATCTTTTTGGTGAATAAAATTGGCCATTGTTACATCTTCTACTCTTCCTTCTTCATCTGCTTTAAGTAATTCAGATTCTACAATCTTTATTCTATTGGTAGCTTCAAGGTTTATAATTAAATAAGCGTCAAAAATTCTTTTTACTTCCTCACCATTCAATTGACAGAAAGGCAATTGGTTAAATGATTTAAAAACTTCATCATAAAAAACCAGGCTGGAATATCTCCAAAACATTATCGGAGATTGTTTTTGCTTCCCAAGTCTTTTAACAACTTTTACCCAATTGTTTTTGATCTCCTGACTTGCTTTTACTATTAAATTATCTAATAATGCAAATTGAATCTTGGCATAGGTATCTATTACCTTTTCAAAAGTGGTGTTTTCCTGAAATTTATGGTCGGTTTTGGGCGTTTGAAGAAAAGTGTACCAATAGGCGCTTAACCTATAATAGCTAATATTTGTGAGGTAATGGGCAGCCTTATCTTTATTGGCAATTATCATTCCCCGGCTTTCCAGCAGGGCAATTTGCTCAGGTATGGTTAAGGGTTTTTTCTCAAACTTCATACCCGTATAAATAAAAAGACCCGCCGTGGTGCGCTGTTCTTATGAGAAGCGTGGCGGGTACTGTTAGTGCAAAATTAAAACAATTTATAGTGTAATACATATTTTTATATATTTATTTTTATTTTAATATAATATTCAGTAGTCCTCCGGTCTCATTTTCAAGGTTTAGTATATCCGCCCTTATTTCCTCCAGGCTTCTCAATGGCTTATATTTATAGAAATACTTAGTGAAATTTATCTCATAACCTATTTTGGTTTTGCCGTGGTCTATCCAGGCATCTGGTAAATGAGGCCTAACTTCCCGCTTAAAATACGCTTCAATATCTTCTTTTAGAGGTATGTTTTCATTATCCCGCAAATCTGCATCAGGAACGTCTTTCCCGTTCTTGTCCTTGATTATTTCGCCTTTTTCGTTTCGTTTCGGCCTTTCCACTGTTATGCGACTGTATCCAAAATCTTCATTGTCAAATATTTTGCAGTATTCGCTATCTTTAAATTCCCCATATATCTTAGTAATGGCAGCAATCTGGTCAGGTTTGCCATCTTTGCCGTCCCCTATTTCTTTGCGCTTGTTGCCCAGGCTCCGCATCATTTTTACATAAAATGGGTTGTCCTTGTCTTCCCTATCCGCCCCGGTTGCATTTATTAGCTGTACTTTGCCCTTCCGTTCCTTGCTTTTACGGTCAGTAACTATCCATATATAGGTAGATATGCCTGTATTGTAAAAAAGCTGGTCAGGCATGGCAATAATGGCTTCCAACATATCATTTTCTATAATCCACTTGCGTATATCACTTGGCCCGGAACCGGCGCCGCCGCTAAATAGGGGGGAGCCATTAAAAACAATACCAATTCGGCTTCCGCCCGTCCCTCGCTTCATTTTACTTATCATGTGCTGCAAAAACAGTAAGGAGCCGTCGCTTATAGAAGGCAGTCCCGCCCCAAAGCGTCCGGCAAAGCCCCGGTTAGCATATTCATCTTTTATATATTTCTCTGCCTTTTTCCACTCCACCCCAAAAGGCGGGTTACTAAGCATATAATCAAAGGTTTCCCCTTCCAGCCCGTCCTGGGGAAATGTATTACCAAATTTTATATTGGCAGGGTTTTCTCCTTTTATCAGCATATCTGATTTGCAGATAGCAAATGATTCCGGGTTTAGTTCCTGCCCGAATAATTCCAGTTTTGCACCAGGGTTCAGTTCGTGCAAATATTCCTCAGCAATAGATAGCATACCACCTGTACCGCAAGCTGGGTCATACATAGTTTTTACGATTCCGTCCTTTCGCAATATCGCCTTATCATTCAGAAAAAGAAGGTTTACCATCAGGCGGATAACTTCTCTGGGGGTAAAATGCTCCCCGGCGGTTTCATTACTAAGCTCTGAAAACTTGCGGATAAGTTCTTCAAAAATATAGCCCATTTCCAAAGGGTCACTTGTTTTAAAGTTCTTTTCAGTTTCCGGGTCGCCGAACTTTTTGATAACTAAGTAAAGCAGGTCATATTCATCCAGCTTCTTTATCTGGTCTTCAAAACTGAAATAATCAATAATCTCTTTTGCGCTTATACTAAAGCCATTGATATAGTTTCGGAGGTTGGCTGCAATATTATTTGGATCTTTTGCCAATTCTGTAAAATCGAATTTGCTCCGGTTATGGAATTTTGCTTTAGCAACATTGTTCAGAATAGGTTCAAGGGTTTCCGGTTGCTTATCTTTATGTTTTTCATAAGCAATTAGAACATTCTTTTTGGTGGCGGCCAACACCAAATCCAGGCGCTTCAAAACTGTAAATGGCAAAATAACCTTACCATAATCAGCTTGCTTATAATGCCCCCGAAGCAAATCGGCAATGCTCCATATTAAATTGGCTTTTTCCTTAAAATTCTCCATTCGTATTGTAAAGTGGGATTAATACCGCCAAATATAAGGGAAATTGTGGTTTCATGAGGGGCAATACCTAAAGCGAATGTGAACTACACTTAAAAGAATATGTGTATTTTACATTTGAAAATTGACTATTTTTGCAAGGATTTATGCTTTGGAATGTCAAAAAAACCTATATATATTGACCTTTTTGCAGGATGTGGGGGGCTTTCTCTTGGCTTGCATAACGCAGGCTGGAAAGGTCTTTTTGCGATTGAGAAAAGCCCTGATGCCTTTAAAACGCTAAGATATAATTTAATTGAAAAGAAAAAACATTTTGATTGGCCTGAATGGTTGCCAGAATCTAATTTAGAAATAGACCGGGTATTAAGAGATTTTAAGGAAAACTTACTATCTCTCCGAGGCAAAGTTGATTTGGTTGCGGGAGGCCCGCCGTGCCAGGGTTTTTCAACTGCTGGTAGAAGAAAAGAAAATGACACAAGGAATGGACTAATAAAATCATACTTGCGCTTTATCATGTTTGTAAGACCAAAGGTTATTTTTTTTGAAAATGTCAGGGGTTTTACTTTAAAGTTTGAGAAAAATAAATCTAAAGGAATTACTTATTCCCAATACGTTTTAAGAGTTCTTCAATTCTTTGGTTATGAAGTTGAGGGAAAAATGGTTGATTTTTCTAAGTACGGTATTCCACAAAAAAGAACCAGATTTATACTTGTTGGGATTAGAAAAGACATTGCAGAAGAAGGCAATCTGAATGCAAAAATGTTTTTTAAAGAAATCACTAAAAATAAAAAGAGCTTTTTAGCTAATAAAAATTTACCACAAAATCCCAATCTCGGTAGTGCAATTTCAGACCTTCTAAAGCAAAATGGATTAATTGAAACTCCAGATAGAAAAAACTTTTATAGTGGTATTTATTCAAATGCCAAATCAAAATATCAAAAATACCTTCGCATAAATAAGGAGATGGATATTCCTAATAGCCATAGTTTCCCTAAACATAAGCCGGAAATTGAAGTTCGGTTTAGGTATTTCCTTAATAAGCAGGATTCAAACAGGAATATCTGTAATCAAACCAGAGAAAAGTTTCAGATAAACAAACATACAATTATACCCCTTTCAGGTAAATTAGCAACGCCAACAATCACAACTTTACCGGATGATTACATTCATTATTGTGAGCCAAGAATTTTAACGGTTAGGGAATACGCAAGAATACAAAGTTTTCCTGATTGGTTTGAATTCAAGGGGAAATATACAACCGGTGGTAAACAGAGGACACAAGAAGTTCCCAGATACACACAAATTGGGAATGCCATCCCACCTCTTTTTAGTGAACAAAGCGGATTGGTGTTAAAAAAATTAATCAGTTAATGAAGCCTGAATATTTTAAAATAAGTTCTGGGCTAAAAAACCTGATAGGTAGCGAATTGATTACTGACAATTTTGTTGCTTTATTTGAATTAGTTAAAAATTCTTTTGATGCAAAGGCTACTGAAGTAAAAATCCGGTTCGAGGACATTTATTCTGAAAACGCTAAAATTATTATTCAGGACAATGGAAAGGGAATGGATTATAATGACATTGTCAGTAAATGGCTTTTCGTGGCGTATTCGGCTAAAAGGGATGGAACGGAGGAACAAATTGATTATAGAAGCAAAATAAAACCAGAGCGGTATTATGCAGGGGCAAAAGGGGTAGGTCGTTTCTCTTGTGATAGGTTAGGGAGATATTTAAACCTTATTACTATTAAAGATAAACCGAATGCGAAAATTGAAAATATCGAGGTTGATTGGAAAAAATTTGAAGAGGACCAGGAAAAAGAATTTATAACAATCCCCGTTGAGCATAATATTCTAAAAAGTACAAAATACAAGATAAAGCACGGGACAATTTTAGAAATTTCCGGGAATAATATAGACGACTGGAATCGTGAAAATTTCAAAAAGTTAAAGCACAAACTTTCAAAACTTGTAAGACCGGACTTAAACAAGTCTATAAAAGAAAAGGCTTTCAAAATCTTTTTAGAGATTCCCGATGAGGTGGACAATGACCAAGAGGAAATTGAAAAAGGAAGAAAAAAAGATGAGGGTGAAGGTTATTATTATTATAATTCAGTTAATGGAGAGATAAAGAATTTTATTTTCGATGAACTTGATATTAGAACCACCAAAATAATTACCAATATTTCTCAAGATGGCAAGTATATTAATACCAAATTGTTTGATGGTGATTTATATATATACGAGATAAAAGAACATAATAAGTATAATCTGCTTAAAAACCTTTCAATTACTCTGTATTTTTTAAATCGTTCAGCCAAATCAATATTTTCCAGAAGAATGGGGATTCAGCCCGTAGTATATGGAAGCCTTTTT
>Ga0302280_1000311_pt1 | contig 42512 bp, 41 predicted proteins | sample III_Fen_E1_1_FD_198771 | JGI IMG/M metagenome (GOLD analysis project Ga0302280, IMG submission 198771) | Peat permafrost microbial communities from Stordalen Mire near Abisko, Sweden - III_Fen_E1_1 | ecosystem: Environmental > Terrestrial > Soil > Wetlands > Permafrost | place: Sweden: Abisko... | reverse complement strand
ATCAAAATCGTCTAAATTCTAGCTAATATTAGATAGATATGAAAATGGATAGTATTTTAAACTTTGACTATTCCTGGAATTTGTTTCAAATTATGCTAAAGTCCTATATCTATTAATACTTAAATTCTTCTTTTAAATTAAATCAAACATTCCAGTTGATTGATACTTATTTTTACATTACGAAGATTTTATTCAAAGAAGCAAAGATATTAAAATTGAAAATCAAGTAATATAGTAAAGGAGAAATCAGGAACTAATTCATAAAACTTTATACAAAAAAAATACCTTTATTTTCCAGAAGATAACACACCACCAATAATTAATGAAGCCTCTATAGTGGTAAATACTTTTTCTCGTATCCTCGAGGCTATAAAGAGCCTTGAATGATTAGATCGATTACTTTTAAAATAGTAATTGTATACTGTTAGTAATGGGAAAATGTGTTTCTAAATAAGAGTATCGGTCGTAAAGGATTATTCGCCATTCTTTTGTCATGCCTGAAGAGGCCCTAAGCTGCACTGAGGTGATGAGCTAGCACCGGCATTCCCTAGTTCACTAAGGAGTAAGTATTCGTAAAAATGTAAAAACTGGCAAGTTAGAAGGTCTTCCTGAAGAATGGTTTAAGAAATATAATTTTCCGTTTGAAATTGAGTAGTCTAAAGTGGCAATAACTCATAACTTGCCGTAATAAATTCGTCCTTAAAGCGAGCTACCCGAAAATATATTGGATTTCATTTCCAAGCAAAAGTAACTGAGAGAAAAAGTAACCCCATTTTAATAAAGTTTATAAAAAAGCGTGAAAGAGAGCAATAATAGTAGAGAAAATAAGCAACTGAGTTTTTTGGAAGAGAGAGTAATAACAAATCAGTGCACTTGATTGAGGTGTCCAACATGTAAATACTCTCCGAACTGGAAGACACACACACTGTACTCGATATCATCACCAACTATGGCAATTAAATTTATTAAAGCAAGTTTTAAAGGTAATTGCTGACCACTTCTTAATTCAAGTAACGTTTAGAACAGGTCAACTTTATAGAAGATAAACCAGCTCAACACTACAAATTTCTGGGTAAATTAGGAATTGGCAGCATGTGCAAAGTATATAAAGTGAGTGAGATCAATAATTCTAGTAAATTATACGCAGTGCGAATGATTTCAATTCCAGCAAAACATTATCTAGATAAGATAAAAGAGGAGATAGCTGTAATGACCATTTGTAAATCTAGCAACATTATTTAATATTACTTCTCCTACTTTTATCAGGACGCTCTTTTCATGTTCATCTAGTATATGTAATTCGGATCGCTAAATCATTTTGTCAATCATTATCGAAAAAATGTAGAAGAGGGAGTTATCGCGTATATTATTAGGGAGATTCTTAAAGGATTAGAAGCCATTCATCGCAGAAGACAGCTACATCGCGATCTTAAGAGCGATAACATATTAGTCAACAAATGTGGATAAATTAAGATCGGAGATTTTGGGTATGCCTTGCAATTGACCAAGGAAAAAACCACTTGCAGTGATCATGCAGGAACCCCTGCTTGGATGGCACCATAACTAATTAAAAAAGAAGAGTATACAGAGAGTGTTGATATTTGGTCCTTAGGAATTATTTTGGTTTAACTTTGTGAAGGAGAACCTCGATATCTCAGCATGAAGCCACTGATTGCTATGGTCATGATTGTTAGTCGCCCTCCTGAAAATGTTACTGGTCGATCAAACTAACTTAGAAATTTCTTAAATCGTTGTTTGAAAAAGGATCCTGTAGACCGAGCAACAGCCAAATAATTATTATCAGATCGGTTTATTACAGATATAGGAGATGGTATAAAGCAACAATAGCAATTCGTAAAGATGCTGTCCTGCATCAATCCTTCACAATTTTGATTTATTTACCTGCAGTTAATGTATTGGATCAGTTCTTATTGAATATCTTTAATATTTTGCTTCATTGGTCGATTGGCAAGCATAATTAATATTTATAGTATCTGATGATCTTATCAATTGGGAAAATATTATAATCCTATATAATACCACCACTTTTCCTTATATTTATAAATGATACGCATATTCATGTCAACCTAGTCGAAAATGTTTATAGAAAAAGATAGTGATATCCACATTTTAAAGCAATTACCAATATTTAGGCAAATAAATAGTCTTTTTAAATGCACCAGAGATCTTATCAAAAGGGCGACTTTGTCTTTGCAACTTGTCCTAATTATAAACCCTGGCCCGCCATCATCATCAAAGTCCAGACTGCAATTATATTTGAGGTTAAATTTTTCAATCATAAGTCCACTGCCTATATCGATAGTTGTGATCTAATGGATTTCAATTAAATTACAGTCAAAAGATTCAAAAATATGTACAAGGATACTTGTGATTCGCAGGAGTCAAAGATACTGAAGGGAATTTAATTGGCATGGGCTTCGTATTAAAAAACAAACAAAAATATCTTTAGCAAAATTTTGCTATAAAAATTAAGTTTATAAGAGAAGAAGGAGAGTAAACCTTTGGAGAAAAGATAATTATCTAAACATTAAAGTCGTTAATACGAAAGCAAATAAAAATTTTTCAAAAAAATTGAGAAAAAATAGAGTATTGAAAAAAACTTAGAAAAAAAAACAAATCAAAAAGGATTGGTGAAATCAATCCCCACAATTCTTCAAACAAAGAAAATCCTATAAAAAATAAAAAGATAATATATCCCAAAATAAAATATTTCTGTCATTTAAGCTGTAGCATCACCAAAGTAAATGTGCTTTTTATCAAATATCTAAAAATCAAAATAAATCAAGATGAGTCCTTCTGATATAACGCAAATAAATCTATCAAAAAGTTAAATAAAGACCTAAAAAAAAAGCTAAACTATATTTAATGAAGCCACGATCATCAATTATAAATCCGATAGAACATCTAAGCAAACTAGTAAAAAGAAAAAATGGAAGAAACCAGAACTATCTTTAACTAATAAAATTACATAGTAGGTAAAAAGATAATATGAGTAGCCTCTGATATTAGCAAAAAGTGAGTAATAAATATTGGAGCCATTTGAAATCGGACCAAGGATGCCTATTTATTCTAAGAACTCAAGTTACATAAACTTGAGATATAACTATGATCATTGCAACTTCGATTCCAATTCTGATTCAATAGATATCAAGCAAGGCAGATAATTTACCCTCCTAAAGGGAGTCTTAATGCAAAAAGTTTTATTATAAAACAAACATACTAGTTTTGTTTGTGATCTGCTCAGGAATTATTTGTACATTCTACAGGAGCATCTAACGGGAAAAAACCCACTTTCTCAAAGCCAATGCTTATTGGCAATACAGCAAAAACAGATCTTGATGGCAATTCTTCAGTGCAATCATATTAGTTTGGAGTGTCTGGTGGAATAAAAACTTCTTAAGCCTATGGTAAACTTTGTGCTCACTTATGAAAAAATTAAAGGGAGGCATAAGAGATTTTGTAGAGTTGAATATATTTTAATTCGATCTCGAGTCAATATAAGTTCGCATTTATTTCAAAATGATAATGAAGATTATAGTCTTATTGGTGAATATGAGGAGGATGAGGAAGATTACTTCCGCATTTTTCAGGAATACGATTCGAGAACAGTTAAATGATTTATATGTATTGTATTATTATTAATTTGCGTTGCAAGACTTGATTAATATTTTCAAGAAATATAATTGTTGATAAGATTATTTAAGAGATTATCATCATTCTTTATATTTATTCCTTTTCAATTCTATTATGTACTTGTTGATATTAAAAGTAATATAAGCTCTTGATGATCTATATTTATTTATACTAGTTAGGTAAATGAATTAAGATTTCAATCTAGAACAACTCCCTGATGGTATAGAGGAAACTGCTGAGTATAATATTCAAAATGCTTTTTAGCCGCTATATCATGATCTGAAGGATAAAATTTAAAAAATTATGATTGTGTTGACTACATAAAGCATTTCATATGAGGAGAGAGTCAAAAAATTAATATCGCTTTGCCAAAATGAATGCTGCATTTCACAGGAGAAATCCATCAGCCAAACTCTTGAATAAAAAAACATTCCCATCTTGCTGAAAGATGTTGAATAAAAAAAATAAATGATCTTAAGCTTGTAGCTGGAATTATAAAAATAGAAAAAAAAGTCCAAAATTTTGTAAGATGAGAGTAAATTATTCAATATTGATATTTCCAATACCGAAGATGCGGACAGAAGTCCCAAAGGACATAATTCAATAAAAATTTAGGATTAAATTTAAAGAAAAAAAGCTGAACTTGAAGACATATATAAAGTGGAACGACAATAACTGCAGAAATAAAAGAGCTAAAAAGAAAAAGAAATTAAACTATTGAACTCCTCTTTGAAAACACAAGAAGAAAAAATAACTAAATTATTGGTGGAACTTAATACTAGAGAAAACTGTTTTAACACTCTTGCGATTTAAAAGGAAGAGTTATAAGAGAACCTAAACTTTAAAAAATTGGAAATTACAAATTTAAAAGATACTATTAACACCTTGACCAAATCATTTTAAGATAAATTATCACAGCAATAATTGGAAAATTCTCGATTGACTGAATAAATCCACAAATTACAAGAACAATTGGACAAATTAAAGTTTACAAATGATTAAAAATAAAGATAGATTATTTCTGAGAGGTAATAAAAACTTAAATTTGCATCAATCAAAGGAGAGCAAGATAAGATGATAGCTGTTTTGAATTAAAAGCAACTGGCTCAAGCATAATAAATAGCCAAAAAAGAGGAGATTATTAAGTAAAATACAAAAAATACTATTCCTGTGACTCAAATGCAAAATATATTCAACTAATCAAAGCAGGAAGCCTAAAAATGGAAAAAAGAAAAAAAGAAACTGCAACAATAAATTACAGATTTGGTAAAAGAGCTCTAAGAAAAGAAAAGTATCGAACAAAAATTGACCGAGTAGTCAAGAGCCCACCTCGAAGAAAAACAATTTGTAGAGCACTAGCTGGCAGAGCAAAAAGTAATACTTTCTGAGAAATAACAATAAATTGCCAAAATAAAAGAAAGATTAATTTAAGTTGAAGAATAAAAAACTAATCTGAAAATATAAATTACTTAACTAAAATAATAGCATAGATAGGAGCTGAAAGATTAATTAAAAAAATCAATGGCAAATACTACTGAGATGAAAATGTAAAATTAAAAAGCTTTGAGAAGATCACAGATTCAAGCTCTCTAGCTAACAGAATAGATTGAAAAAGAGATGAAAAAATCTGCTCAACAATAGGAAAACATTTTAAAGCTACTCGATGACTTATAAAAAGCCTAAAACAAATCTAATTCATTTAAAAGATAGATAGAAGTTCTAAATGCAAAAATTAATTAATCCAATCGATCTACTGTCCCTTTGATTGATTTTGAAAATATTATCAAATAATCAACAGAGCAAGCCTAAAAATGGGGAACAGATAAGAAAAAAATATAAGGAGAAAATATAGTTCTGAAAAAATAAATAGCTCAGTTAAAAGAAAAATATGGCAATTTGAGTAATTAACTGAAACTATTGAAAGCACAAGACAGTGATATTGAAAGTATGTAAAGTATGTTATAAAATGAGAAAAAGAAAGTTGAAATGTTAACCATTAACCTCGGTTAATAAAAGAAAATAAAAGAAAAACTTGAAAACACAATTAAAAAATTAGGTAATGACTTGAATAAAGCAGAAACAAGCCTAAAAATATGCTAATAAGAAAGGGAAAAACTTAAAACAAAGTTATTTTAAACAGAATTCAACAATAAATAAAAATTGCAAATGCAAGCCAAAATATAAAAACTAAAATAATAAAAGGAATATAGTATTACATAAAAGCAGACTCTAATTTAACAGTTATAATTCCAAAAGGCAAAGTCATCTCAGACAATTCGTGAGATATCTTAAGAGATTCAATAGTGTCGTTGGAAATTGTTGGCGGCAAATGGAGAAATTTCCTAATTGAAAGAGGGAAAGGAAAAGTTTGACCAATAAAAAACAGAGATGTCTCAAAAGATTTAAAAGTACAAAACATATGTGGATAGAATAAAAAACCACCCAACTAAAAAACATCTCTTTGATTTCATAAAATCCTATATATCCACCAATCCCCAAGAGAAGCTACAACTGAGACAAGAGATAAGTGTTTATCTGAGTTGATTTGTTATTCCATTATGATAATTATGATAATAATTTGATTAATATATTATAATTTATCATTTGACAAAAAAAAGAAATTGCTCTCCTAATAATATAAAAAGATAATATAAATAAAATTATCCAATCAATAATGCAGAATACTGCCATAGTTGATTCCATTGTTGCAGGTCTCATTAATACGAGCAAGATTCTATTGAAGGGCAGGTATATTCAAAAATAGAAAGTGCCTTTTTTCACTCAAAATCAAACGGAATCTATCAACAATATCATTATGGAACAAGGAGGATATCAAATGCCAGCAAGAAAAAAATATAATCACTTAGATTTAAGTATGGATCCAATGCCTATACAAAAACAAGCAGATTGTTTAGCTCCAAAATCTGCTCAAATATCCCATTAGTATAGACAAATTAATCGCAGTTACAAATCTTCTAATTTAAAAAATAAAAGTAGTGTTTGATCTATGCAGGACTGATTCGATCTCAACCTAAGGGATATAAAAATCAAATTAATACCAGTAAGAAATATTCGCCTTCTCGCATTTAAAAATAAAATAAATTCTTAAAAGTTTCTGAATTACAAGATAATAAAATAGTTCTTGTCCGAGTTAAGAAAAGAGAGTAGTAACAATAGCAAAGGCAAAGATAATAAAAAAGGAAATAAATGCTTCAACAATATTAGGAGCAAAGATCTATGTAGCTTTTTCATCAATAGGTAGGCATAAGCTAATTAAGAGATAAGAACATTAAAGAAGGTTAAGCAGCCGTCTTGATTAACATACATCATACGGAAAAAAATCTAAGTTTACTTTTGGAGTTGATGGAGAATTGTTATTATTTAAAGAGGATTTATAAAAAACTTGTAAGGGGAAATATCCGCCAGAACCAATAGGGTATTTTTATTAAAAATATAGTTTTAATATACAATAAAGAACTGAAAATGAAGGCCAAATAGAGAATACATTTATCAGACATGAATCAACCTATTAAAAATCATAAAGAATGTATCACTCCACTGAAAATCAAAGGATTAAATCCGCTCGAGGATAGGCTTTCTCTTCTTCAGTCCTTAAAACTGTTAACTTAAGTAGAATGTCAATGAATAGAACTATGAAGGATGTCGATGTTGAACATTTTATGAGAAGAAATGATCTCTTTAATAATAATCATTCCCGACAAACGACAAGTATTCCTTATATGAAAGCTCAGGAGGGAACTGTTTATAAGGAATTGGGCACTAACCAAGTAATATCAGCAGCCCAAGATTAAGAGAGCAAAACTGCAATGGATACAAGAACAAACTCAGCTAAAACACAATCATATTTTCGGCGTTCAAGTAATTTTTAAGTTTTCCCTTTTACTAAAAATAATAATTTGAACTAAAAGCCATCATAATCATTAAAAAACAAAAAGGAAAAAAAATAGCAATAAGCAACAAAGATAGAGGAAAGACCAATCAAGACATCAGAGCGATACTAAAGATCAATAGAAGTCTAACAGCGCCCATCGACCTCTTTACAAAATGGGCGAATCACAAAAATGAATCCTGCTTTGGCTTATAATTTATTGTAATGATTGTACTCTCTATTACTTATTTATTTTTATTATAAGATCTATATTTATGATGCTGAAAATAAATGAAATCAAAAATGAGTATTGTATATCATTTTTATAGAGAAACATCCATATATTATTTATGGATCAGTCTCAACAGGAAAGGTATAGCTCTTAAACAAGATTTTAAATCGAACCCTAAAATTCAAGATAGCGAGGTAATTGAAATAGCTTACGATTAGAGGCTCGCAGCTCAGGCTCATTAACAAGTGACAATAGATATCTCTCTAGGGCTCTGAGTTCGTAATCATTTTTGCCATGAAAATAGGGGAGGACTGGCACTCCATTATCAAGCTGAAAAGCATAGGAATAGGCTGCATTATCAACAAGGAGAACATTGGCGAGTTGCCGACCAAGAATTCTTAAATCTTTTACCATATAACCCTCAGGAGAAATATAACAATGCTCTCGATAAAGCCGATGATGAATCAATTCTCCTGTCGGATCCAATCGATCAAGTATTTAATTAGCATAGCTTTTGTGGCTAGCTGTAAAGACTATCACTTCATACTTTCCTTTTAAGCTGTTGAGAAGTTAGATTGTATGAGGACGAATATTGATCCCTGCTTTAATTTATTGACCTCCTGGAAATTTTATATTGATCAGCATGTCATGCTATTTACTTATGTATTCGTTGCAATGAATGAGAGTTTCATCCAAGTCAAAGACAACTGTCTTTTTATCTTAGCAACCTTATTTTACTGGCAGGCAAACCATTCTTTAATTAAGTTGTTATTGATTGGGCATTTTTGAGTTTTAGAGGGCTTTCAGAATTTTTAAGCTCGTTGTGAGATGCTCATGAACTGTTGATCTTGGGTCCTTATAGTTCTTGACTACTTCTGATACATAATAGATGGATTTTGTTGATAAATAAGGATTAGAGACTGGCATGTGCATATCACTATTCTAGGGCACCTGGATTACAAGCCCACCAAGCGATTCCTTTCGATACTCCGGTTGATGTTTTGCTATTAATTTAACTAATTATTTTTAGTATTGGGACTGTTTTTATAAAAGTTCCTGTCTTTGTTTTGCAACCAGTTCTTTTCTTCTCTTACGCTGTGCCTGTGAAGACAAGTTTAAAGTGGATATTTTTTTCTTCAATTCCTTGACTTTTTGGATAAATTCTTAAATAGTTACATTTTTATCGTCCGTATTGACTTCCATTGTGTTGATTAAAAAATTAATAATACTTATTGCAGTTTTAATCAAATTCACAAGTAATAACAAAAGCTAATTGATATTTCAAAGTATGGCAGGACAAAATATTTTGATATGAAATCATGATTATTTCATGATAATTTAAGATGGCGAGTCTTGTACAGTCCGTTCTGCTAAATTTATTTTTCAACTAATTTTAGACATTGCTTCTTGTCTTGATATACTTCATAGCATTCAATATAATAGCTTTGAGCAAAACAGTTGAGGTCAATGCATTTCTCGACTTCCTCAGAATTATTTTTAGCCACTTTTTGGCAATGCTTTTAAATATCTAATAAAGAGAAGCCCAAACTTGCATCCTTCACCCCTCGCAGTGACTCATCAACCTTAGGCTGACGGAAGCGTTTCCGATAATTTGGCTCCATCCCTAATAACTAAAAATGTTAATTAAATAAATATCATTATTTAATAAATGATAATTATTAGTATATTAGATGAAGATCTATAAACCAAATGATCCTGCCATGCCCTGATAATGCTCATCCATAATAGATGGGAATATGTGTATGGGTTTTTTTATACAAAAGACATGTCTTTCATGAGGAATCTGGTAAAGTCTTATTTCCAACTTGCCAACACTGAAACTGGGTATTCTTATTATCGGACATACATAATTAGCAACTAGATGGTGAATGATACAGATTTTTGGTTGATTTGGTTCAAAAATCCTAGTTTTTCCAAACTTCGCCATTTAAGCAGCAGCAACTGATAACGGTATAAACTACTCCTATATTAAAATTTATTATATTCAGGTATTTTCCTTTGACTAATTTATATGAAATTCATAAATATTTGGTCAAAATTGTGATTAATTTAAATTTGCGTATAATTTCTAACTTTCAAACAATATACACAAATATTAGTTTTTAAAGAATTATATAATATTCTTTAGGATATTTTTTATCACTGGCCATTGAATACAACTTAGTATATTTCGTAAGCCTTCATTTCGACTTGATGATCATTACATGGACCGATGAAATCCTACAATTTGTCTCCTTTACTGTCGTAGAAACCGTTGTTAATGCCGAAATTGGAGTAAAGATTTTTGTCATTGGTGAGTATACGAATCTGATCATTACCAAAAGTTAAATAAAACTCGTCGTATGTGATAGCCCGTTTGTTTTTTATCAATTGATAAGATTTTCTTTTTATTAATGATATTAAAAGTCCACCCTCTAAAATAGATCTGTTTGGAACAAAGGCGTTGGAACTAAACCCAGCAAGGAGATAGTCCTTTTTTGTCCGAATTACAACACAAATGTTAGGAATTCCATCAAAAAATTTATGAAAATTAGCCTTATTTTATGGATGGTAAGCATAGAGAAGTCGTGTAAATTTAATGTGCCTGCCTACAAAGTTTTATATTTCTGTAGCTAAAAATTATTTGATGTCTGTATTTTAATTGGTGAGGGCCTCTTTTTAAAACATTTGTTAAAATCTAGAGGTTCTAAGCTATTATATTCTTGAATTCTGGCTGCGTGTCAAGCTTGTAAGCTGTTATTTTTAATCTTTAAGTTGTTATATTAATAAATGTTGTTTAGATTTTTAGCTTTTCAGCTGAGATATTTATGTGCTCTGTTTAGAAATTTAATTTTTAAGCTGATATATTTATGTACTCTGCCTAGATACCTAACTTTTAAGTTGAGATATTTATGTGTTCTGTTTAGATACTTAACTTTTAAGTTGAGATATTTATGTGCTCTGTTTAGATACCTAACTTTTAAGTTGAGATATTTATGTGTTCTGTTTGGATACTTAACTTTTCAGCTGAGATATTTCTGTGTTCTGTTTAGATATTTTACTTTTAAGTTGAGATATTTATGTATTCTGCCTAGATACTTAACTTCTAAGTTATAATATTTATTTATTCTGTTTCTATATTTAATTTTTAAATTAATATATTTTTGTTTTCTGTTTAGATATTTAAATTTTATCTTTTTACATTTATTCATTTTGTTTGATTTTCAAGGTTTTAGCCTGTTATATTTATTCATTTTGTTTGATTGTCAAATTTTTACATTGTTATAATTCTAAGGTACAGGATTATTTTTTACTTTTTTCCTTATTCGTTTCTTATTGTTGATTTTTCAGCTGCTTCAAAAGATCTACTCTCTATTTTTTTCCTAATTATATCTATGCATTTAATTTTTTTATATTTTTTTAAGCAGATTCTATATTTTTACACTTTATTGATAGTTGATTCTTGAGATTATTAATATCATCATAAGCCTTTGTTATTTATTATATATTCTAATCATTCTTTAGTTTTAGTTAGTTGTACTAATTTTTTATGCTCTCCTTTTCTTTTTCTAACTTTTTAAGTTTATTTTATTGATTATTGGATTTATTTTGCAGGTAATTTTGCTTCTCTGAAAGCTATTTCTTTTCATTTTCTAACTCTTCAATTTTATTTTAAAATTAACTCCATTTATTTTCTATATTTTGATTTTTAATTTTTTAATTTTTTAATTATTTTTGTTGTAGTTATTTTTATGATTTATATTAATTAATTTTTGCTTAATATTGTCTCAATTTTGTTTAATATTAATCACTTATTTTTTTATCTTTTTCATCTAGATTGCACTATAATTGGGAATTTTATTTTTCTAGTTTTTTATTTTAACCTCTTGGTAAATTGCCAATTTGTTAATTTCTTCCTGGACCTAATTGATATTTTGGCAGGTTACTACTTTCACTAATACTATTTTTTGCTTTAATCTTGCCAGTTTATATAGGCAATTCGTTTTTCTTCTTTAAAGTTATTTTGTAATCTTTGCAGATCATTTTTGCTACATTTTCAATGTTGAATAATTTTTCCATCTCTAATTTGAAGTCAGCTGGAGAAATTTCGAATTAATGTTAACTTTTTTATTTTGTCATTTCATTTTCTGTCGAAATAGTTGATTCCTTAGATACTGATCCTGATTCTGAGTTCGAGAAATCCATAAATTTATTTCCTAAGGTATGTTTTTTGACACTAATCTACTTATTATCTTCTTTCATTTTTGTTCCATCTGAGTTCTAAACTGGTTTGAATTTTTTAATGGCTTCTGACCATTTTTTGCAAGTATCAACTTGATCAAAAACTACCTTCACTGTGTCTTTTTAATTTTTACATCTTAATTCCAAAATGTTTTTGTGCTGTTAATTGAATAAAATTTCTTTAATCTCAGATAATTAAAAGGAATTTTGTATCAATCTCAAAAAATTTTCTTATTTTAATGGGATTCTGTTCTATTAATCTGCCTCTGTGTATCCATATATCAACTATTCTTTTGATACCTTTTTAAAAATAAAAATATCTTTCTTCTGAGGTGATATCATTTGGCACCGAGTTATTTAGTACGAACAATTGTTATCTATTATTGTACTCATTTAACTTTTAAGTATTGGACGGTTCTGTACTACAGATCTATTTTTGCTCATAAAAAGTATTATTAAAAATAAATTAAAATTTGCATTAATTAAATATTAATTATTGATAAAAAGTATTGCAGAAAAATTAATTTATTATTGCCTTTATAATTATAATATTACTATTCCTTTATGTTATTAATTATGATGAAATTATCTTTTTTAATCCATTTAATGATCAACTATTGTTGATTTGCTAGTTTAAACATTTTAAGAAACTTATCATTCTACTTTCTCAATTTATTTGAATAAAATAATTAGTTTTTATTATAGATTTTAGATTTATACTTTAGAAACAAAAGTAATATTCATTTCATTTCAATAATATCTGCCCTCGCAGATAATATAAATCACGTTTATTTCTTCTTTTTTTCTTTTTAAATTTGCTTACTCTTCACCTATTCATCCTGGTTTCACTGAATAATATTCATAAAAATAAAATTTTACCATTTTGGCATAGCATTTGTATCTGTATTTAATCTTAAAACTGATCATAAATAAAAAAATATAGAACTTAATTTAATATAATTTATTAGAATGATAAACCTATTAAAAGTGATATATTGCCAATAGTATATTCTGATTATTTTTCCAATTTAATTACTTTTTTCAATTACTTTTCCTACTCTTTAAAATTGAGCTAAAAGTGATGATATTTCTACTAAAAATAATAATTTAATATTAATATTATAATAAATCTCGCTTAGCGATTATAAATCATACCATTTCATGTTGGAAAAATCTGTAAATATCATTTAAAATTTACATACAAAACAAATAGATGATCAACATCACAAAATACAACTGAGACAAGAACTTTAATTTAGAGTTGAGGCCTCTAAAATGAGATTAGCAGAAGTTCTTCAGATCAATACTTATTTGGTTCAACAAATTCTGGCTATTCGACATGCATAAGACGTGAATCATGCTTAAATTGAATCTTTTTATGAAAAAACTCTTAAAAAGAATGAAAACACAGGTGTAAAAATGGAGTTTATTGAGGAAAGTTCATCAGAAATTGACAATTAAAATGGGAGAAATATGATCAGACAGATGAAATAGTAAGATAAATAGGATGAGTTGATTCATGATAAAAATGAAACAAAAAATATTCCTAAAAACTACGGCAAGGCTATTCTAAGCTATATTCAGAAAAATATTCAGAAGCATTACGACATTATAAAACCGATTCTTCATCGAGGCAAACTAACAGTGAGTGATTTACTTTTGCATATCAAGAAGCATAAACGCTAAGTCAACTCCATAAACTATCTGAAATAGATGTGGGGTCTATCGGATCGTTCCCATCCCATTTTTAAGTGTATCCGCATTTTGTCTCATACATTTATGCGGAAACACTGCCTTTCTTACATCTTCAACTCGCGAATAAAAAATTACTCCACCCACATAAAATACCGCAATCGCATCATCTAAGGCATTTAACATCCTGAAGACTTTACTTGTATAAAGCAATTTTGAAAAGTTATGTAAAATGGAGCATATTCTGATCAGAATTAATCTTTTATTAATTTATATTCATTTGAATAGCTTAAGATGGATGATACTCTAAGATAGTTATTATCTTTATTAAAATCTTCACTCTAATATTTTATTAACTAAAACAAGTGTATGAGATGTTTAGTTTAGTTGTCAAATGAAATATTTTACTAAAATATTTTTGATCAAAACCTAATTAATAGATTTAAACATGAACAAATTAATAAAAATTGATCCATCATTTTTGAAGTAATTTTTTTAATATCGATGATGAGTAAACAACAAATAAAGTATATTTCGTGAGTATTTAAGGAATCATTGATATTGACCTCTCTGTTTTCCATCACCACAATGCATATCAGAACAATAATATATGGATATGGATATGGATCTAAAAATGCGGTCTAGACTTCATGCATGACGATAATAAAAGGGCACGGGCAGCAAAGATAGATGTAAAGTTGTTGATATATCAGTCGAAAGATGGTGTTTACTCTCCATAACTCAGGTAATGAGATTCAGATTCATCCTTGATCAACAACTTCAAATTATTAAATTAATATTATATCAATTAAATATTCAATTAATGCATATCAATTAAGATATACCAGCAATACAATAAATTATATTGCCTGCAGTTATATAAATTTAAAATAAATTTAATCAACAATCCAGTAGAAATTTATACTCGGTAAGATCCTGATATTTTGGAATTGTTATTTAAATTTTGATTTTACCTTTTCTCTATTTATTATATAATATTATTTGGCAGTAGCGAAATTATATTGAGATCCCATGGCTGACAATCAATATAGCAATTCACAATAGAATTTTAATTCTTGTTAATTTATATTTTATTGACTCGAAGATATATCATGTCCAAGAAATAGATTCAAGAAAAATAACTGAAGACAATCCTCGCCAAAGACATTGGTGCTAAAAATCCAATTTTCAGTCCAGATGCCATTGCTGAGATTCATGCAGTTTTTTCTCTATATGCTGATCCAAGACAACGTAGAGCAGATGTACGAGATATTCTCCTCACCGCATCGACCCTCGGACTCGATTCAAAATACGAAATAGTTTTTAGATGTCTTAACTAAATTCACGAGGCTACCAATGGAAGTGCTCTTGATTTTGAAGGCTTCCTCAAGGAGGTCACAGCAAAAATTGTAAGACTTCTATCATATAGGGCAATCCATTCAACGATGAAGGAAGGAAAGCTAACTTCACTCTTTTGGATGTCGAGGGAAAGGGAGAATTGAATATATCAGACTTGAAGTTTATCAATGAACAATTGAAATATAACTACAATGAAGATCAGCTCTGGGAAATCATTCACTCTGTTGGTGGATTCAACGCTGATACTATTACCTTCGAGAAATTCAACAGCTTTATCAAACGTAAAGTAGAAAAAAGAAGACTATTGTGATTATACCTCCAATAATCTCATTAAAATATTATCAGTAATGACGATTGGCTTAGCTAATTATACAAAAGTTCTAGTATTACTCCTTAGCATTTGTTTGAGTCATGTCATCGCCATTTTGTATAACACGGAAAAAATATTTAAAATAATCAATTTCTAAGATTTATTCCAACTTACTGATGTAGTAATCATTTTACTCATTCATATCGCCATTCGAACTCAAATAATTTGTGATTTAATTAATTAATTTTACGGAAACAGTAAAATAATGCCTAATCTGAGAATTTCTAACATCATCAAAAAAATGATGCTTAAGATTACGATTTAAAGACTACTTTATAAAAACTAGTTGCATAAGTTTAATTAGAAATTATCTAAATAATCATCAACATCCTATATCAGGATTTGTAGACTCGTTCTCCATGATGGCCTTCGCTGCTGGATCGGCCTCTCTTATAATCTTTCCGCTCGTAATTATATCTATTGTGACGATAGTCCTTGTCCTTTTTGTATGAACGACTTGAATAGCTTTTTGAGGAAGAGCTGGAACGATCATCCTTTTTTCGACTCCCTCTTTCTCTTACAAAAACAAATTTCTACGGTTTTTTCTCGTAAGCTGGCTATTTTCTGTTGTAATCGTACTTATCTCTAGATTAATATTTATCTCTGTCGTAGTTGCGCGGTCGATCGTCCCATTTTTATCTCTATCTCTCCTTTTATCTTTCTCTTTCTTTTTCTCTCTTCCTTTATTATTCTTTTTCTCTTTCCCTTTCTCTCTATCTTTCTCTCTCTCTTTCCCGCTCTCTTTCCCTTTCTCTTTATCTTTCCTTTTCCTTTTAACGATCTCTTTATCTCTATCTTTCTCGCTCCCTTTCTTTTTATCTTTCCCGATCTCTTTCCTTCGGCCTATCTCTTTAATAGTTTTTGTCCCTTGCTTAATCACTCCTTTTGTATTAATCTTTGTCACCTTTTTCGCTCCAAAATTTACTGGATTTTCCATCATATTTATCATAAGATTTTTCCTTTTCGAATTTATCATATTTTTTCTCTTTGCTATCTCTCCTCCATTCTTGCCTTATTTCGCTTCTTTCTTCCTTTCTATCGATGTCTTTAAAATCTTTATACCGCTTATCAGATTTATCATAACGATAGTAGTCTTTTTCTGGTTCCATTTCATCTTTTCTTCGATATTTATCCTTTTAGTCTTTAATCGAATGTTTATCGTCATGATGATTATTTTTGTAATCCTTTCGTTCATCTTTAATTCTGCTTCTATAATTTTGATCCCTGTAATCATCCCGAAATGATCGACTCTCATGCCTATTTTTGTGCTCTCTGTCTCTACTTCGGCTCCGACTTTTTTTATCTGAAACATCTGGACTGTGACCGTTTCTATGCCTATGTCTTCTGTCATCATGATTTTTTCTTTAGCTGGAATACTAGCTACTCTTACTCTAAGAGCTTACTGAACCATTCTTCCGATGTTTGTCTGTTTCGGAAGAACTGCAAGTATTATATATTTATCTTCGAGGATGTTCCTTATAATGTTTATCGTCTCTGCTTTTTTTTGATATTTTATCCTCATCTTTAAAAGGAATGCGATCTATTTTAATTGAATTGTCCCTGAACATTTCATGACACTCGTATTACATCTTTTGAATTTCAGTTTTATTGCAGGCATACGGCTTTTCAGTGAACCAATGATGGCGAAGTGCTTCTTCACAAGACATGCGTTTATTGGGATCCAAATGAAGCAGTCTTTCAATAAAATCTATGGCTGCTATAGTGATGCTGGGGCAGATTTTCTTGAGATAGGAAGCTAATTCTCTAGGATAAGGTTTTTTGGGCTTAAAGTCAGTGATATTAGCACAATTTTTTAATGGTTCCTAGCTTATCTTCATTTAGTTGGCTTAAAAGTCACCACAAATCTCATAAATTCTTTACATTTGTGCAAACTCTGTTTGTTCTAAATATTTTTAGCCTTACTTTTAAACATTATTTCTCCACTGAAAAATTAAGCCACTACACACCCAATTGACCACACATCAATTTTATCAGAATAGGTCTTGCATCCCAATAACAATTATGGAGCCCTATACCACAGAGTTACTACTTTGTAAGTAAACAAATTTTAAAATTTAATTTTGCGGCCAAGTCCGAAATCCGCCAGTTTTACATCTCCCTCATCATTAAGGAGTATGTTAGCTGACTTGATATCGCGATGAAGTATTTTATTACGGTGCAGATAGGCGACTCCTTCAAGGAGCTGTCTGATGATGTTCTTGATTTCTGGTAAGGCAAACCTGCTCTTCATCTTGAAGAGGCCTGCGAAGTCATGGTCCATGTACTCGAAGACTAGAAAGGTGGAGCCGCGATAGAAGTTGCGTTTGTTGGGTCTGGAGAGAATAATCTCCTTGAGTCGTATAATATTAGGGTGTTCAATTTGCTTCAACAAAGTAATCTCTGCAACAATCACTCTGGTACCTCTCAAGGCAGTGATGGGAAACCCCTCCTGCTGTAGTTTAGGGTCGTTATTTTACAACTTCTTAATCGCATAGAAGCGGTTGTCTTTGAGCCCCAGAGCCTTGTAGACCGTACCGTACGTTCCCCTGCCGACCTTGTCGATTATCTTGTAGTACTCGGCGACGTTGTACATGCGAATAGGTCCGTCCTCTCGTACTTACTTGCCCTCTTTCATTTAATTTATAATAGTGCATTGAATTTAGTCCAATGTGTATTTAGTAAACTCAATCATATAAATTAATATGATCTGCTGTTCTCCATAAATAAAAGGAAGTATTGGTGAAGTCATCTAACCTTTTTGATTTATGAAATTTTGACCTAAATTTAAAAGACATTAAAATAACTGCAATTTGTTTTATAAAGAATCTTTATGCTTTGGATAATTTAAGTTTTTAATATCTTAAAAGATCATACGAATTAGTATATTTTTGGCTCAACAAGATTTACAATGGGTGCAACTCCACTCTTAGCATTCTCTTTGCATTTTTGAATTATCTAGAACCGTTTGGAGACAAACAATTGGGGAAGGATTATATTTGGATTTAAATAACTGTTCTCAGGAATCTAAAGTTTTATTTTATTGCAGTAGTTTATATACTATTTCAGGCTATAAGTGTTTAACATGGACCATCTCTCAGGCAGAAAGCGATTATCCTTATAGTTATAATTTGCAACAAATAATGATGTTGTTTTAGCCTATTCTTCAAGCAAAAGCTCAATTTAATTTTTTCCAAAATGTCGACGATAAAACTATTCTAAGCGATTAGAGGCGGCTGAGTGAGGATCAAATTGATTGAACTTGATGGTCGGAAACATTCCATATTTTTAGAGCATGAAGGATATATTTAAGGACAACTCAATAGCCAATGGCTCGGTGGACTCAATTTTAACTGGAATGAGAGTTAAAAGCTGCTCTAAATTAATTTCCTTCTTCAAATTTTCTCCCAACTGTTTGATAGTAGCCCACAACACCAGTAAAAGACACTCCTGTAAATGCATCTGCTTTATATTTACTTCTGGCAACTGATCAACTATAGGACTATCTGATGGCAGGAGGAAATTACCCTATTCTTTATATCGCCTGTATTCCTCGTGATATCTATTATGAAATTGTTAGAAGATATACTTTGATAAAATTTTTGATCGATGTCCCAAAAGTGTAATTTTAAAGAAGGCTTTGCCCAACTACTCCAAATTGAAATCTTGGCCTCTTTTCACTATTTCAGCTGACAAAATTTAAACTAGGGATATTTGTTAAATGGGAATTTAACTATCGAAATATGCATCTAGAATGGCAATAAGTTCATATGATTTGACTCTATTTAACATCTTGCTCAAAGCAGAGCCTAACTTTATTAACAGTTCGAATCCTTCAATAACAAGGGGCTTTGTATCAACTCTTTTCCCTTGATGAGTCTTAAATAGTAATTTTCTCTCTTTAATTCGATGCACAAGAGACAACAAACCAAGAGGACTCGAACTCTTGTCAGCTTTTCGATAGAGATCAAACTTTATGATTTCCACAAACTATATATTAGGCTGATAGTTTAGGGTTGCATAAATAGATAAGAATGTCTCCACATCTTAGAAAGTTAGATCATTCAGTAGAGGTACAATGATGTCTTATGATTTTTTGAGTTGCTCCTGGGTAAGAATGTTGAATCTCTTTTTTCGAGAGTTGATAACTCTAAAGATATTCACAAAATCAGAAGCTGAGTATAGTGAAGGATTATTGAAGATATGATTGACTAATTTGCGAGCGAAGTTTGTGATATTATATTCTGTTTCGGAGATTTGTTATGGGGTAGTAATCTTTATATCAGGTGAAAATTTAACTTTGTGTCTAAATTTTAAAAACTTCATCAAATCGGAGATATTTTGAGGTCCCAACAAATCAAAATCCGCAGCTGCATTGCGACTCAGTATAAGTTGATACAACTCTGCAGGAATATGGTAAAAAACTCGTTGAATAGCCAGTATAGCTGGGACGTATTTATTGAATTCGCGGATTTCGCTGGTTTATTAAAGCTTCTTGGTGAGGCTATTTACAAGATTTACCCAGTATTCGTGCAGAGGTATCTCTTCTCTTAGTAAAAATAAATAGGGACATTTAAGATTACGTTTTCCATCTTTCTATTTCATTCTCGCAGCAGTTCTTTACCATGCTTCGGTCTTTTTTTTCATGATGGTTTAGCGATGGGCGCAATAATACCCCATTCTTTCCAAAATTAGCTCATAATGACTATGATTAAAATATTTTCCGCTTTTTTCATGAACAGATAACAGCTCTAAAGGCAGTGAGCTTTCACTAATTTATTGAGTTAGCTCATCCATTTGCATAACTGCTTACCACTATTCGAGGCTTGTGGGCTGATAGCTACTGATCTGTTTGGCACGAATATCTACCTCTGCTTGCGAGGTAAGCGCTACTTCAGGATAAAACAACTGTTCGATGATTTAGTTGAGGTGGTGGTTCTGACTTTTTGTTCGATCGAGTTGCTTCCGAATATCAACAAGCTTCATTTAATGAGCGTAATTCATAACTTTACGTTCCTCCTTCAGCTTTTTTCTTGATATTGGGCGATTTTTTATTCCTATTTTACGGCGTTTTAGCAAAACCTTTTGCCTACTTTTGAGAAAGGAGGTGAAGGTGGTGAGCAACTGCATAATATTTAATTAGGGTGATAATAATCAGTATCATAATAATCAATCTGTTTAACTCAATCTTTTAATACAAAAACGAATACGTTTTTCAAATTTAACATTTATTTTCTCATTTTTTTCAAGCAAATGCATTGTTGAGAAGGTAATATCATTCCATGCATTTATTTTTCTTTTTTCAGTTACTAATCTTTTTGATGTTTTTACAAATCTCACATCGCACCAAGATTGTTGTTGTTGAATGTAAATTTTAATTGATTCTCAAGAAAATTGGTTGAAATGTAATTATTTAATCAAATCTGTCCATTTATAAAATAAGTTTAATTATAAATTTCAAATAAAAAGTATAGTATAATTATTGAAAAAATAATAAAAATATTCGTAATTTGCATATTAATATTGACTTCTCTTTCTCATGAGCACAATGTGATAAGATATTTTAACCAATTATTTAAGGAGAGTAACTAAATAAATTTTAGCACTGAAATATTCTTCAATGAATAGATCATAAGGCAATACATCATTGTTTATAAGAAGATAATAAACTTTCCTTTTTTCTTTTTTTCATTTTTAAGTAAACAATTATTCCAATTAGGATGATTCCAATTGGTATGGTAATTCCTAAAATTAAAGGTAAGTTATTCGAAGTAGAATCAGGTTTAGGTGATGGTTTAGATGAGCAAAAACCACTATTGCAATCTTCATCATATGTGCAGCATGAAGATGTTTCATAATCTTTACTCACACAGCATTTTGTTTGTTGGCCATATGCATTAGCAGAACAGCAGAGCATTCTAGCTGGAAACATTCCCATTTGAACACAACACTTTTGATTTTATTTACAACACCAGCTAACACCTTGGTATATACCACAAGGCAATGAATATCCTTGTTGCTGATTGCATATGCTCATTTTAATTTAAAGTCCAAATATTTAATATTATAAATTTAAAAAATAATTTCTTTCTTATTTTTTTGATTCTCCTTTCTTGATATTTTAGATGATGAATTAACTAACAAAATTCAATTAAGTTTGGAAATTTAGGTCCTTAAATCTTATTTATTCGTATTTACATTCTGAATACAAATGACAGTGGTCGTATGAGATTGGAAAATACCTAAATTAATGTAAAATATACAAAAGCTATGTAAAAAGAATGAATATATAGAAATTTTGTTTAAATTTAATATTTGTCATCATTTAAGCTCAAAAATAATTATTTATACTTTTTACAAACAAAAATTCTGTCCCAGATTTTTTTAGAAATAGAAATAGAAAATTATATTATCTCTGACAAAGTTTTTAGAATGACAGCAATAAGCCAATGATTAAAGCCAAATTGTATAAAATATTTTTTGTTATAGAATCAGAATTTATGATATTTAAAACAATATTTATATCGATATATATTTTGATGTAAAAATTAATTTAAAAAAAACAAAATGAAAACTTTAATACTGTTGTACCTTACATGCTTTTTGATTTGTCAAGCTTGCAATGCAGTCGATGGATGCCGTCAGACATGCGATCAAGGATGGACCTGCTTTAAAAGTGGAAATTGGTGTGGTTGCGCACAGTATGATAAAATTCCATTTGAAGTAGAAAAACAAAAATTAATTGAAGGAACAGGATTAGTTTAAATTAGGAATAATGCAAGCCCTTTTACTTGCCTTTTATCGTGCCCAGGAGGATAGTGCTGCTATGATCAAGGAGGATTAAGTCAATGTTGCGCCAGAGGCTATCGATGCATTCATCCAGGCCAATGGTGCGAAGGATACTGCTGTCAAGGAATAGCAAGCGAAGTGAAATGAAAATGATGAAATTCGACAAAATTCTAATTGTAAAAATATTAATTTCAGCTCTATAATTAATTAATAATTTAAATGTTTAAAGTGGACATTATTAAACAGCAATTATGAATAAAATAAAGTCTTGTTTGTTTTAGGCGTACAAGAATTATTGAAGTTCGACTCTTTTAATCTTTATATGATATTTATTGTTTCAATTTGTCATAAATAATTATGGTGAAGTAGGAAAAAACAAAAATATCAAAAACAATTTGGAAAAGTTCTGTCAAGTCAAATTCACTATATCAAAGGGTTTTTAAAGCTTATTTGTTTGTCTTTTTAATTTTGGATGGTTTAATGGTTTATACTTTTTATATACAAAATATAGAGCAGAAAATATTTTAATAGTTTTTTAAAAGAAAAAGAAAAGATAAACAACCCATATGATAATAGATAGCATCTTGCGATTATATATGCTTAGCCTTTATAATTATTGTTTATCAAAGCTATTAGATTTCTTGAATTATTTTAATAATAGGCTCGTAACTCCCATTTTATATTTATGACAGTTCAAGCATTAGCTTGCCGAAGCTTGGCGAAAATAGGATTTTAGTTATTTAGTTGCCAAGAAATTGAAATTGAAAATAATAATAATAAAATTTGTTTATTAGAGTAAATATGTATAGATTATAATACCAATGGATTAAGAGTATTTGTAATTAATGCTTGTCTAAATATTAAGTTTTGATACACAGTTTTAAATTTCTTCATAATTTTTAAATCAAATGATATTGAACTTCTGATATTTTCTTGCAGCGGTAGCTCACCTTTGTCTATGTATTAAATGCATTCGGTATTGCTATAAAATGTCAATTGAAGGTGGCAATTATAATATTTTCATTATCTGTCATTTATTGTAGAAAAATAATTCAGCATAATCTGTTTATTAACAAAAAAATCCAACTCTGTTTCTTGCAATAAATAATATACTCTAATCATTTTCTTTCTCGTTAATAGTTTATAGTAAAAAATTAAATATCAGTTTCGCATATTCTTAGCCATCTCGGTTATGGCCTCTAATAACTTCTCTCCGAGCCCTAAGTAATTAACTCCAATATATCTGCCGATATCCAAAATGCGTTCGCGCTTATTCTTTATGAGTCCAACCACATCATCGCGACTACAGTTGCTCAATACCTGAAGCACATGCCCAATAAACTTATCCATTCTTTCTCCAGTGACTGATTATATTATCGGATCATTCTATGCTTTCGTAATAAGCTGTAGCTCCTGGAGACTAATGTTGACTGTGCGGCACTCCTTGCTTTAGTGATTGAGGAAGGAATGTGCTAGTAATTCGCTGATTGGAGCTCTTTTGGCATGAGACAGTTTTAAACATAAACAAAGAAAGCTCATGAAATGTACTGAAAATCTATCTTTTAAAAACTTAATATAGGGGACTGCCCGAGACTGATCTAACTGCTCTTTGTTTAATCGCTCTTCGCGGTTGGCCCAATCTAGTAGATACGATTCAGAATGAATCAAACAGCAGGCATTATCCCGTTCGACTATTTTCTGTCCCTCCTCTCCAAAGGCGGACTTTAGAGTCTCATGGAGGGAGTCTGATTGAGCAAAATTTTAAAAGCCTCCTATTGCGCACTCGAGTAGCATTAAACCCAGTTTGAACGTATCCAATGATTTTTCGATTTCCATGTTGATGGGCCTATCTATGGAGCTCTTCATAAAGTTTTTTTGGGTCATATTCATCTCGAAAAGACTGGATATATAGTAGCATACATAAGCTTTGGTGGGGTTTTTATGTGATAGATTGAGTTGGAATTTATATTCGAGAAATGATAGTAGAGTCCCATGCCGAGTTTTACTCCCGAGGGTGTCAGTAGTATCTGTGAAGGAGACAATCCTCCAAATTGCATTTCCGTCAATTAATAGAATTAATGAAGCGAATGACATATTTGAATGAATATTTCGCGAATTACTGACTCTGGAAGTGTCAACGCAGCATTCAGGAGATCTAGAAGTGATCCTTCGTCGTGATACTAAGTAATTATGGAGACTGCTCCCTCAGGATAGTTGAAAGCCATTCCGTATACATTAAGAAAATGATGATCTGTTTAGCGATTGAGTCTTCCCTGCCAAAAATTAACCCACTCTTTAATGGAGTGCCTTGATTCCTTGGTATTGAGTGGTTCCTAACGAACGCACAACAACTATAATGTGGGTACATACAGCATTTTCTTGAGAGTACCAGTGTTATGACCACGTTTAATCACCTATAGAGTGATACAATCCTGGATGCGAACCAGACTATTTCCCCCCTTTACTGATAACGTCTTGTATTTGTTTAGACTCATATCTCGCTACTGCAGCTGTTCTGAAAACTTATTTTTGATCTTGAGATATTTTTGATACGTCGCAAGTGGATTAGCATTACCGAGATCGTTACGTGATTTTTCCTCTGATCTTTTTTCCTAAGTTAATAGAGCAGTACCAAGCTTATGGGATTGAGATATTTCTGTACTTCTTTGTATTAGCTGTACTTGACAATTTTATCGAGATCGTCCATTATTTCCTTATTGGTGCTCTGTCTGAGTTCATTTCTAATTACTTCTTCTGTCGCATATGAAAAGCATCTGGGAATTTATTGTAGGGCATGCGAGGTTTGCGCCAAGTCGTCTCTCGAAACTATACTCGCTGTTCTGGAGATTTATGGTCTTCTTCTGGTTTGTCTGGAACATGCTCCGTTTTGAGGTGAAAGTTAGCAGCGGAGTTGAGCACTTTCTGTGACTTGAGGATGGTGTTATTGCTGTTGCTATACTAATTGGGGCGTAATGTTGCCAGTTCTTGATTCATACGAATTATTATAACTTAAAAGAAGATGGATAGCCCAAGAGTCTATTCATGGATAGTAAACACCAAATATAATAAAACCCAATATGAATATGTCCAATGAGTGGAGCTTTAATCGATCATATTTAACAAAATAAGTCAATCATTCAATATCCATATCAGGACGGCCTTCATTTCTCGAATCGATATTCTTTTTCTCCTCAAAAGACTATTTTTTACCAAGGATGAACTTGCCTGTCTCTAGTAGTTTCTAATCGGGGCAGTTGCCATCCAAGGATACGAGTTCAATGTTATGATTGACTTGCTGCTTTGTTGCATCCATCAACTTTTCAAGTAGTTCCTTTTTCATTATGTATTCTAGAGGTAATTCTGTGGAGTCATACTTGGCTTCAGGTTTGATGAGATGGTATAGGATTTCGTTACATTTCTCAGAGACAAATGGAATACTCCAAGTGAAAAGGTTCATGAAATTAGGAAGGAGGTAGGGATGAGGGCTCTCTACGAACTGCTGAATGTTGAGAGTATTGTTCTGCATGAGGAAATAGTTACTTCAAATTTGATGACTGCTCCCTTGTTGTTGTAAAAATCGCAGTAGTTTGGTGCGCTGAAGATGGTGATGACAGCAGGAAATTTATCAGCCCCAGACCACTTATACATTTTAAAGCCTTCAGCTTGCGCTTCGTGTGCACGTATTATCGATATCACTTTATTTCTTTCAAAAAATCCTCGCGCTAGCTCTGAGCCAAAATAGTAGCTGCATCCTCGAACATCATTGTGCTTAATCAGATTTTAACAGTAGCCATTCTTATTATCAACGGGATCCGCCCACACCAAGTCACAGAAAAGTCCAGACTTGGGAATCTATTTGAAGCGATCGATCTTCCTAACATCATCGAGCTATATCCATTAATTAATACTGTTTTAAGTTCAAACGAAATGCCTCCGTGCACGCAGAGAAATTTTTTGTTAATGAGGCAAGCGAGAGGGATTTGATCAAACATGTCCATTGTAAGATTGTATGCCTATTGGTTATATTTGTTGAGACCTAAATAAGGAGGATAATACACTCCTAGCGGAAGTTAAAGTAGGATGTCAGTTGACGGCACTCATGATTGCCCCGCAGTAGAATTACTTGGGCAGGCCGCAGTATTTTCATCGATAGGATCAGAATTAGCACCTCTATAGAAAAATTCCCGCGATCAACATAGTCCCCTAGAAATACGTATTTAGTAGTTTCGCAGTTACCTCCAACATCAGTCTCTAACATTTTCAGGAAATCATAGAATTGACCATGCAGGTCTCCAACTATAGTAACTGGATCATCTATAGCCATTAAGTTCGGTTATTCTTCTGAATTAAGGATTCGTTACTGAAGATAGCAGTTGCTTCACGGATGATCCTCGCATAGTCTTAAAAAGCAATGCGTCCTTCTTTGCGCAGAAAATCCTTAAGTAAGCCTAGATTGATGCCATTCTTCTGGAAGAGAAGTTCTTGACGAAGGGGGCGGTGCGGAGGTAAAGGTAGTCCTTTGCAGACTCTTGTATTTCCTGGGTCTTTTAAAAGCTCCATATGGCTGTAATATAAATGAATATAAATGAAATATCTTGGAGGAGTTGATGTTTTGAAATCTTCTTTCCAATATATTGTGCCCTTTTAAAAATGGTGATTTCTTTCAATTTTTATTCCCCTAATTGCCCTCTTTAATATTAATGGTTATCAACTTAAGTTTTTTAATTACTGTTTCATAAATCCTAAGCTACGGACGAAGGAAAGTTCGACAACTAATCAGTTGCTGTTATAATTTTGATTAATAAGTCAATTTAAGGTTTATCAAATTTCAAATGATCGTAATTTTTGTGCTTCAATCCAGAGTATATGAGTGGGGTATTAAACAGGCGCACTAATATGACTTATTGAAAGCTGCTGCTGATGGTTTAATAATCAAATTAGTGATTTTTATGGTTGAGGATTGATGATATGATCAGAATTTGGGGAGCCTATCGATGACGTACAGGGTTTAGTATCTAAGAGGAGTGACTGTATCGCTTTCGTTGCCAATGTAGGCATACCTATGAGGTTGGAAGACGCGGACCATGTCGTCCATGTTAAATATCAACATGAAACAGGGAACAAGGAAGAGGAACCAAGCCACTCTCATCCACAAATTGACGATAGCCGTGGGTGTCTTGTACTGCTGATTCATTTCTTCTTCGAAGTTGACGTGATCTCCTCCCATCTTGAGAACTAGTGTGTCATAAGCGCCGCGTCTTCCCAAAACGTAGGATCTTTCAGACTGATATGTCCTCAACAATTGCGGTGAGGTGCGTGTGATATAGCCATAGTATGGATGTTTAGAGGCTAACCTTTGAAATCTGTTCATATGTGGCTGTCTAAATATTATGATAAATCTATTGATGCAAGTCATGTAATTCAGGAATAAGCGATAAAGATCATATGTGTGCTATCCTTTGGATAGCTATGGTGCGATGTTCGCGCGTGCGCATTTCTGCTGCGCGTTTGATACTGATTATTATGCATGATTATGGGACTATATATCATCTCGCCGATGAAGCTGATGCGCCTTTGAGCCGAGCCAACCGCTTCTGCAGCAGCTGGATGCAACGACAATTATCCTTCATGGTTCCTCGAACGGTGATGATTACTTCACCACTTTCCAGTTTCTAGTTAAGATTTGTTCGTACCTGGTCATTGGCCACAAGGGTGGACTTGCAAAGGGACTCGATGTATTTTAGTTCTTTGTGATCCTGTCCCAACTTCTTGGGCACAACTACCTTGAGTTCCACGTGGTCGCGGTCGTGCTTGTACTCGGCGCTTTCGCTTTCGCTACGCATCTTTCGACTGAACTACATCTTTTTTGATTTCTTTTTGTCTTTTTCTCGACTCCGCGATCTTCATCGACACCGAAGTACTTTGAGTTTGAGAGGGATTTGCTACGACTGCGGCGAGAGTGCTCCCTCTATTTTTTCAGAGGATTTATTCGCTCAAGATCGCGTTCAATTGCCATTCGTTTTTACCTCTCGATACGTTCCTTTTCTTATCGTTCCCGCTCCTAACGGTCTTTGCTTTTTTATTCCTCTTCAGCTTCGATGAGGCCTTCCTCCTCACTTCCCTAAGCGATCTCCTTCTTTTCTTTTTATTTTTCTTTCTCTTTTTCCTTCTCTTTTTCTTTTTCTTTTTCCTTCTCTTTTTCCTTCTCTTTTTCCTTTTCTTTTTCTTTTTCTTTTTCTTTTTCTTTTTCTCTTTCTTTTTCCTTCTCTTTTTCTTTTTCCTTTTCTCTTTCCTTTTCCTTTTCCTTTTATTTCTCTTTTTCCTTTTCAGGTTCGATTTCAGTGCTTGCTGCTGCAGGTTCTTGGCTTTCCTTTTCTCCAGGAACGACTATATCATCCTCTCTAATAGGCAACGAATTTTTAAACTGCTGGGCTAAATTTTCGTTGATTGACTTGCCACTCTGCAGAATAGGTCCCCCGTTTTTGAAGCATTATATTTGCTCCATAATGAAGCACGCAGCATCAATTTTATTTTCTTTAGAACCATTAATGCTGATAATGCACTCACGATCCTTTTACTGCTTGTCAGATAAGATTTTAATTTGGGCTCCCCCTGATCGTTAGATGATATCTCTGATCATATATCCCTCTACATATAAATAAATATACTCTGTCCAATTAATTTGGTCACGTAATTAGCGGGAATCAGCATCTTGAGAGTATAATCAATGTTACGCTTGTCTTCAGATAGAAAGTCATGAGCCACGTTGATTAGCACCACAACCATACTCTGCACATCTTAGAGCCTTCCATTCAATATACACACGGACTCCTCCTTTTTCAGGAGGCGATTTTACTTTTAGGATTAAAACTTTATGGCGCATTTTGTCTCTTCCTACGCGCGCTGTAGCAGCTTCTTTTTACGTTTATCCAGGAAATTAGCCAGCTGATCTGTGAAAATAAACTTGCTCTTGATTTTAGATTTAGTATAGTCTAGCTGACTAGGCTCTTTCTCAATGGAGTATGCGATGGCCGATTTTTCTTCCAGCATTTCGTAAATGATGCGACAGGCCTTAGCGATATCCGAATGATAACCCTGTATCTTCGCTGTGCGGTAGGTCATGCGACTGATAGGCTGGTTGACAACAATAGTAGTATGTGATTCCTTCATAATTTTGTTGATCTGATGCCCCTTGGCGCCAATCAATAGCGACACCATCCCCTACGGCACGAACACTATCACTGAGAAGGCTTCCTTCTTGCTTCGCTTGAAGCAACTATAGACCTCAGCAAGCATGGCCTTAGCGCACTGGTACTTCTTTTCCATCTCCACATCGTATATCTGACTCAATTCAGCATTACCTGTATATTGCGCCCATTTAGATCCGGAATGGTGAGGTCAGAGTTAAAGCCAATGTGCTCTACTTGATGGATAGCGGCTAGTGAGGCGAACCACTACTCCATGACTCCCAACTCACTGAGAATATCATTGTCGACATAGATCTAGAAGCCAAAGATCTTGCGTTACTGCAGGTGAGGCTGCATGGAAGGGTAGCTGCTACGAGCCTAGCTTTCGTCATAGCTGGATGAGGGAGAGGTACCTGAAGGGGGAGGACTGGTTGTCGGAAGCTCGGCGCGACAGGTTGCTGGTGCGCTACTGGTTGTTCTTGCGTTGAGAAAGGTTGGGGCTGTCTGCCATCAATTAAATAATTTAAATAAGGCCAGCTCCAACAAGCACCCTTCCTCTTAAGCCTGTTATTATATTCCACTCATCACTTTCAATTTACCCTCCTTTTCTCAAAACAAGCTCAAATCAATTCAAGAGCCGCCAACAATTCACGAACCAGCATCCATTAGACAATGAATAATCCACAAATAAAATTATGAATACTTGGAACCACAATGTTGTGAAAAATCATGAACTTGAGTTAAGAGTTGATTGTTTTTGTGGGCTGGAAGGCTCCTCCGTTTTAGTTAAGGAAAAGTCATTGTACCTATTATTATAACTGATGATGTCTGCCTATTCTGTGATGGACTCCGTGAATAAGTATCGTCACGGTGTGCTAATCGGTAACTTCGTTGAGGACAAGTTTGGAAAAGACCTCACATAGAAAGTAATTTAGATTGCATTCAGGGACCCAATCCTGATGCCCCCAAGCTACCAACTACCAAGGATCACCACGATATAAGACACTCCCTCTATCAGCCAAATGAACTTATTGCCAGCCAACCCCAGAACGGTTCCCAGTTTTACGAAAGCGCGCGAGGCTTCAATGGCTAATCTGTAACTTACAACTAACGCAGTACAAAAGACCCGAGCAACAGACTACCTACAATATCTTTCATCAGCAAGAAGTTCACGGTAGAGTTCCCTTGCTGGAGAACAATCCTAAACGAGAGGAAAGACTCGAGATAGAAGGAAAAAGTTATGAGCAGACTCGAATTAATCTCGCCAATAAATTTGTTAAGCCATAGTGCCAGGATCAAGCACTTAAACATCTATCTGATGAGATTCCGGACATCCTCACTGGTTAAATTTTCAGAGCTAAAGCCAATTTAGGATCAGAGCTCAAACCATAAAACAAAGGTAAGATGAAAATAGAGTCCAATCATCAGACAAAATCAATAAATCCCTTTGGGACCTATTCAATTGTTAAGCCATAGATCAAAAGATTCGAAGAGGTCGAGTATAACAAGTTTGTGTACCCCAGTCACAAAGGAGAGTAGCGCGACTTGCTATTCGGGCATGGATTAGCACTGGAAGAAGTATATGCTAAAACATTTAGTTTCAAAGAAGACAGTTGGCGACCACATACGACCTGTCATACCATCAGAGAGTTCCTCCTCAAACTCAGGTTAATTCCTTCTACGAGCCTAACCCTCGCAATACTACAAAAGAATTTCATCATGAAACAGTATATGTTTCTCTATATAGCTCTATGAAAAAAATCACCAAATCAACATTCCCCCAGTCGGGTAGACCAAAACTTTGAGCCAAGAGAAAGCCGGCCGTCCTTATCAGCCACACACTGGGACCTTCGATAACAATCATCTTAAGCATTAATACCTCCGTAAGTGATGCAAATCCACTCCTTTTATTTAAATATTTTTAAATTGACCATGAGTTTAGCATTCGACGAATACGGTCGTCCCTTCATCGTCCTTAAAGAGCAAGATACAAAAAGGCGAATCAAGGGCATCGAAGCGATTAAGGTACTACTTGCATCATGTAGCGCAACATTCTTGCCGCTAAGTCCGTGGCGTCTACCCTCAGATCATCTCTTGGCCCCAAGGGACTTGACAAGTTGTTGGTCTCCCCCGATCAGGAGGTGACAGTCACCAACGATGGCGCAACCATTATGGAGAAAATGGAGATTCAACACCCTGTAGCTCGTCTGCTAGTGGAGCTATCCAAAAGTCAGGACAATGAGGTTGGAGATGGTACCACAGGTATTGTAGTTTTGGCAGGTGCGTTGCTGGAGCAGGCTGAGAAATTGTTGGACAAGGGTATATTAGTAGTTACTTAGGACTTCATCCTTTAAAAATATCTGATGGATTCGATATTGCTGTGGACATTGCCGTGAAACGATTGGAAGAATTAAGTGAAGAAATCCATTTTACCAAGACCGATTATAATGACCTTGTTGATGCCGCTCGTGTCTCTCTCGGATCAAAAGTTGTTTGCAAGGATCAAAAACATTTGGCTGAGATTGCTGTTCGCGCTGTCCTAAGTGTGGCTGATCTTGAGAGAAAGGATGTCAATTTGGAATTGATAAAAATACAGGAAAAGACTGGTGGCAGTATTGAAGACACCCAATTAATCGAGGGTATCCTCATCGACAAGGACTTTTCTCATCCACAGATGCCCAAGGAAGTGCTGGATGCGCGTATTGCCATCTTAACCTGTCCTTTTGAGGCACCTAAACCAAAGACTAAGCACAACATCGATATTACCAGCGCTGAATCATTCCAAAAGTTGTATAAGTTAGAGCAAAAATATTTTGTTGACATGATAGGATTTTTGCAACGCAGTGGCTGCAACATTGCACTTTGTCAATGGGGCTTTGAAGATGAAGCAAATCATCTCTTGTTGCAAAACAAACTGCCCGCTGTTAGATGGGTTGGAGGAGTGGATATTGAATTAATTGCTATGGCAACTGGGGCCAGAATTATCCCCCGATTTGAAGAGATTACTCCGGCAAAACTTGGCAAGGCAGGCAGAATAAGAGAAATGCATTTTGGAACTGGTGATTAGAAGATGCTTGTTATTGAGGAGTGCGCCAACTGCAAGGCAGTCACTATTTTGGTTCGAGGTGGCTCTAAGGTGATTGTTCAAGAGGCAGAACGCTCCCTTCATGATGCTCTTTGCGTAGTTTCCACTCTGATTCGCTGCAATCGCATTGTCTGGGGCGGAGGTGCTTCAGAGATTGCCTGCAGTTTGGCTGTCAACAGCTACGCCAACCAAATTAACAGCACTTAACAATATGCAGTTCGAGCCTTTGCAGATGCTCTTGAATAAATTCCTCTGGCTTTGGCTGAGAATTCAGGTCTTAATGCATTAAAAGTATTAACTCAAGCAAAAGGAGAACAGGCAGATCAAAAGTTGCCTTATTTTGGAATTGATTGCATGAGTTCAGGAAACAATAACATGAGGGAAGTTAAAATATTTGAAACCTTGTTGTCCAAAAAAGGCCAGATTCAATTGGCTACACAAGTGGTTAAAATGATCCTGAAGATTGATGATGTTATTGAACCAGAGACGGACGCTTGATCTTATGTGATTATCTATACCAAGTTTAAGTCAATTATACAGATCCCCATAAAAGAAAGACCAATCATAGTCAATACATGCAATCATAATTTCACGTCCTCGAGAAAGTAGTCTTTCCTGATTTTGGAGTAGGCAGAATCTCTGCTACTAATTAACTTTTTCCATTATTGGTGTGTTTCGTTAATTATGCTTAGAGTCTCATCGACACTAAATATTTTTTCTTCATAAGCAATTTAATTCGCCTTTTTGCCCTCAAATAGTTTGATTCCCTTGAACCAACCTTTCACTGCATTGATACGCGCTTGAGAAACGTTTGATATATCTTTAATCTGTTTTATTGAATGAATACATTATTTTGTTTGGCCTCTTAGGCGTCAATAACTATAATTTTCCAGTCTACTTCCCCTTGATCAATAAGGCAAAAGCTGCCGAGTACCTGTGCCTCGAATATTGCTCCTATTTATTTTTTACCGGAACTAAAATCACAAATATCTATTGGATCGTCGTCTCCCTGAGTCAGTGGAACTTTACATAAAGTCCTAACGAATCTTTAGTAAGATTTTGTTCCCAAGTCTGTGGGATGAAGCCATAGTTAAAGAGAGGAAACTGTGCATAGAATCGGAGTTCTCGTTTGCCTGTAAATATGTTCTTTTTGGTGTCTTGCATGAAGGGATGATGTTCTGCTGATTTATATACTTGATATTTAGCACTTTTCTCTTTAGGAATTTCAATGCAGCAGGTTACAAAATTGGAATGCAAGCCCAAAGGTATATCGTTCCAGAAGGATAAATCATTGCCCTGATCATCATTGAGGTAGTATAAAGTCATATCTGGAAGGGGCTTGCCTTAGGCTCCATTGGTGCGTTTGACGACTTTATATCCAAAATTCAGAACTCTCCCAATTATCTTCATTTATCTTGAATAAGTAATTTTAATTCGATCTAAGTATGCATAAATAATTATTTTGAAAGATAGGAGTCAGATTTTTGTATGTTAATAGTATTTTATAGGATTGCCTCCAACAAATTAATCAGCCCATCCTTTCAGTTATTTATTCAAAAATGATTTTATTCTGATTTCACCTATGTTATCTTCGGATTTATTTTTCACCAGTTAGCAAGTTAATCATTCTAAGAATTATGAGATTGATTCCGAGCCTTTAGAATGTAATAACTTCCAATTTATATATTATATGCGATGAGTGGGGGCAAGTAGGAAATTCGAGTTAAACTGCTGATCATTGGATAGAGCTATGTAGGAAAAAGTTCACTGCTGACACAGTACGTGGACGAAGAGTTTACTGCTAATCACACCACCACCATTGGCGTCTAATACAAACAAAAGATCATACAATTAAATGATGGAAGCAATGTCCGCGTTCAAATATGGGACACTGCTGGTACAACTCGCTATAACACAATCACACCTAACTACTATCGCAATGTTGACGGTATATTGCTGGTGTTTGATATATCAACTCGTAAAAGCTTTGAAATGGTCAATTTTTGGATCAAGGAAGTCAGCGAAAAGACTGATGTATCAAGGATTGACCTTCTATTGGTGGGCAACAAGATAGATTTATAAGATATTCGATAGGTCTCAAAAGATGCTGCCGCCAAAATTGCAGAATAAATTGGCATAGTCTACATTGAGACAAGCGCCAAGACATTTTAAAGTACAAAGGTGGCATTCGATTAATTGGTGGCTAAAATTTTAAAGAAAAAGAAGAAGCTATCCTCGACTTCGGAGGGTTTCTATTTACAGCAGAAGTCCGTCACCAATAAGAAGGAGGACAAGTGCTGCTGATAATTGCACTTTTATCTTTTACTCTCAACCACTTAAGTAATATCCATGATTTATGAATAAAAACAGAATATATTGAATTTAGAAATCTGAAGATCAATTGGGACTATTGCTGAAAAAATTGGATAGAACAGACTGGAAACGCTTGCTTTCTTCCTCGCTTTCGAATTGCAGTTTGACTATCTCTCGCTCAGCTGCTACTTTTTACTCCTCTTTTTTGGCTTTGATCACAGTTAACTTGATGTTTTCAGTCTTGCCCATGAAGTTCTCTGTCTTGGTGTTTTTGGGAACAAAAGCGTTGTAGACTACAACTTTGGTGGCTTCATTCCTTAAAAAGAAGTATAGGATGTTGCATTGATCAGCATTGATATCTTTTTCCAGGCTTAAGACTACCCCTTCCTTGATGGCACCGACACCACTCCTAAACCTTAGTAGCTTAAATTATGCTAATTTCTATGTTTTACTTTCATATTGATATTTCATCTCCTTGATTGATGCTTCTGGAAGTTGCTGTTCTTTTTTTAGTTTTTCCTCATTTTCTTGATTGTTTTCTTCGGATGCGTTATCATCATTGTTCTCAATTAAAGGTTCATTAGCCGATACAACAGCAAAGATATTGACTGATTTTTGATTTCCTTGATGGCCAAGATTGAACAAATTGACTGATTTGTGGTTTGCGAAGATGTCAACTTTGTTCTCCTTTTGGCTCTTATTCGCAAAGATATTTTGTGCTCTTATGACTTCTTTCTATTCCTTGACTTAAAGATGTACTGAAGGCTCTGATTGTAGTTGCTTTGAACTTGATTACCCATTTTTGGTAGTAGCTGAGTTTTGCCTATCTTTTTCTTGAAACTTCTAGCTCATTCGAGTTGCAGCTTCCTAAATGAGGTAAAGAATTACTTCCTGTTCCTTGCGAAGTTCTTGGAGTATGGGCAATTCTGTTTAGCTCATAATTTCAAACTATTATAATCACAGTCAAATTTAGTTGTAATTTGCCGCCATGCCATTTGTCATATTATTAAAATTCCAAACTGAGATTAAAGTAAAAATGAATAATTACCAAATATAATAAGCTTGCTACTTACAATTTAACTTATTCTTTTTAATGATACGATTAATAAGATGTATTGATGGTAGCTAAGATACATTAATGTATTTTAAACGATTTTTATTTTACTGCCAATAATGCAATTTCCATTAGAGATATGTTGATGGTAGCAGAAATAACAGATATAATAGTTTCATTTCGGCTGAAATAAGCAAACCCTACACTATGATTGCAAACGATTTCAATAAAGAACCAACTGACTAAAAAATACGCAGGATCAATGAACGAAAGTAACGTTACAAACGATCCACCAACAATTCTCATAAAAAATTCATTAACATTGCCCGTCGACTGCTCTTTAAACAATGTACTATTAGGGACCGATAGCTCTTTTAAGCTAAATTTTAGCCATTCAAAAACTCAAGGGCCTATTTTTTTATTCTACTAGCCCATGCCAAAATCAGATTAAGATAATTTGAAGCAAATGAGTTTAGAAGAGTTTTTGTGGATATGGTAAAGGCTAAAATGGAGTTCTATCAAAAAGAAATAGATCGCACTGACAATAAAAATTTTATTAATTTTCGCTTTGATGAGATTGCAGACATGTAGTTTTGTCTGAAGGCATGTGATTTATATTTTGAAGGAGCTGTCGAAGAAGCCATCGAAACAATATATAAAAAGGAAAAAATTACGGTACTAAAAAAGCAACAATATGAAGTTGCATTAGAAGTTATCAATGATTTAGAAAAACAATTGAGGAGCATGGAGCCAGGCCCTCTCTTTCCATATTTTGGAGATAATTAGCTAGATGATGTGAGAGTCAACCCATCTTTTTAAGTCTTAAAAGAAGGACTTGACTTAGATGATGACTCGGAGTATAAGCTCTTCGTTTAGAGAGAGCACACACGAAAAAAACAGAAAAAGATTAAAAGATATAAACGATCGGGCAATAATAATTGTAATTCTAAGTCACTGACTCCTCTTCTCTTTCTCGAATAATCATATCCTATTTACCCTCATTTTTTCAGTATTATATACCCCTATGATCCAGTGACGCTGGCACCAATTCCATAGACATCGACATCGACCTGCTACGACCCTGCTGCAAATAATCAATTTGATACTATGATGGGCCCTTTACCTCGAACTAATATATCTGATCAGTGGTTTAGAAATACACTTCAAAATCCACATTAATCTAAAGCTAAGATCTTTAAAAATACAGTTTCAGATATTTAGCCACATCCTTTTTTTGGACCTTCTGAGCCTGTTTATCAATAAGTACCCTGTTTTTTTGGTGATCCTCCGATAAAAACTGCTTTTTAACTACCCTTTTTTTTGAGTGAGGCTCCTAAACCAATTGAACCGACAGGATTTTCAGTAAATGGAATGAGCATGGGCGAATGCAAGTGAGGGATGATAAGAATGCTAAACATTTGTAAGAATATAATATTATAAATTCTGTAAAATTGAACTGAATCTCGATAAGTTGCGATGAATTTGATGATATTTATTGCTTAAATTTGTTGTGATTCAGTAATCGAATAAGCTAAGTTTACGCCCTATAATATTATCCGTTTGCTTGATAAAAGATATGTCCATATTAAAAGGCAGGTAATATTTTGACCAATAAAATAAATTATCATCCTTGAAAGGCTAGCAATAATTGGTTATCTATATTTTGTTGTGTTTCATCTGTATTTCAAAAGGATTATGATTTATTGTCTGGTATTGCTTCTCTTTATTTGATCCAAAAACAAGCTCTGACTATTATTGAATCATTTGCTATTTGTATTAATAATTAAGTTGATATTAATTTGTTAGATGAAGCTTTCTATTCACGATTAGTGTCTAAATACCTTCAAACAGTTCAAATTCAGGGATATTGAGGCCCGTTACTTGGTCTTTAAGATTGTAAAAGAGAATGAGAAGGACTGGATTGTAAATACTATTAGATATAGAGACTCGATACCATTGGCAAAAAGGAGGAAAACTGGAATGATTTTTTAGCGCGTCTTCCTCCAAAAGAATTTCGTTATTGTGTGTTCGACCTTAATTTTACTAACTCCGATCACATGAACATCGCTAAAATATTCTTCTGTAATTGGAATCCTGATTCTGCTCCTATCAGAGTGCGAGTAGCGTACGCGACTGCAAAGGAAAACTTCCGTTCTCACCTAGATCTTAACGGCAAGGAAATCACTCTAAATTCTGCAGAAGATGTACTTTACTGCTCATATAGATCACCGAAGCCAATCTTATCAAGGAGTTCGATAAGTGAAGTAGTGATGATCATATCTTATGAAAACTATTTAAATGGGGAAGGTCATTTTTCAATATTCCTAAGAATAGAATTTATTGCACAATTTTATTGGAGAGATTAAATGTGATTATTTATGAAAGTATTGAAGGAAGACGAGCTGGAGGATGTTTAAATATTAAACTTACATTAATGACTAAATCTGATGACAAAATTGTTGAATTTATATAGTCATACAAATATGATCAGTAAGATATTGGGAAGGACCATCTGCCTGCCATTTCTACGCACAGCATATCTCACTTCCAACACATCTAAACTTTCACTCAAGCCAACTGATATGCTCGTAACTAGTTCTTTAATCAGCTCGAGAGACATATTGGACCCAACGAGGCTTAGACTGCAGAGATGCTCAAAGTTCTGGGAGTCGGGTCAGTAAAGCAGCTCATCGAATAAGCTATCCCTTCAACAATTAGAGATCCTAGCAGCCTTTAAGATAACAGTATCGGCAGCGCTCTTTCAGAGCACGAGTTTCTTGAAAAGATGAGAACAACAATTAACAAGAATAAATTGTATAAGTGCTACATTGGAGGTGGATATTATCCCACTCTTACACCTCAAGTAATCCAACGTAATCTCCTCTAAAACCCTGGATGGTACACCGCTTACACTCCCTATCAAGCAGAAGTTTCTCAAGGCAGGTTATAGTCATTAATCAACTATCAAACAATGGTGCAGGAACTGACTCGTTTAGCATACAGTAATGCTTCTCTTCTCGACGAGGGAAGCGCTGGAGGATAAGCTCTTTATATGAGTTACAACATCCATGAGGGTAAACGCCGCCGTATCTTTCTCGATGAAAACGTATTTCTTCCCACACAGGCTGTTATCCAAACCAAAGCCAAGTTCTTAGCTATGGAGGTTGTAGTTGGAAAGTATACTGATTTTTTTGCTCAATATAACCCTCTGTAATTTTTTGCAGTGGTGGTTCAGACCCCAGACTCAAAAGGAGTTCTTCATGATTTCACTGAGCTTTTTAAGAAAATTGACTAGTCTAAGAGTCATGTCGTGAAAGTAGTAGCCTCTGATCTATTGGCTCTAACCATAACTAAGGCTCCTGGACATATGGGTGCTGACATTTGCTTTGGTTCAGCTCAACGCTTCGGAGTACCTATGGGATTTGGAGGACCATATTCAGGATTTTTCGCAACTAAGGAGGAGAATGTTAGAAAGATGCCAGGAAGAATTATTGGCAGATCTATTGACGCCGAAAATAAGCCAGCTTACAGAATGGCCCTTCAAACACGTTAACAACATATTCGTCGTGAAAAGGCTACCTCTAATATATGCACTGCACAGGCTCTTCTTGCAAACATAGCTGCGATGTATGCTATTTACCATGGTCCATAAGGACTCACCAAAATTGCTGAAAGAGTGAATGCTGCAGCCCACATTGGAGCTTACCTTTTTTAGCACTACGGCTTTAATCTGCATGCCAATAGTAAATAATCTTCAAGTTTCTTTGACACCATAACCATTGTGAGTTGTGATGCTAACAAGTTGTCGTAAGCCTTTGAAAAAAATTAAATAAATATTAACATCATCAATTAAAAGGAAATTTCTCTCTCCTTCAGTGAAGTTACTAAAATCGAAGATCTATCGGAGATTAGTCGTGTATTGGCAGAGTTTACTCTTCAGCCTTAAGTCAGTGTAGCATCATTGGAAAGTAGTGGTATACCTTCTTTTTCGGAAGGACTTGCTCGAAAGGATCTCTTTATGCCTCAAAGAATATTTAACTCGATTCACTCTGAAAGTCAAATGATGCGATATTTACGGCACTTGCAGGAAAAGGATATTTCCTTGGATCGCTCGATGATTGCCCTAGGAAGCTGCACTATGAAACTCAATGCAGCCAGTGAAATGGCTCCTCTAACGTGGCCAGGGATAAATCTGCACCCCTTCGTACCTCACTCTCAAGCCGAAGGTTATCTATAAATTATAAATGAGCTGCGAAATCAACTTAAATCAGTAACAAAGTTCGACTAAATCAGTTTTCAACCAAACAGTGGAGCAAGCGGAGAATATGCTGGACTGCTGACCATTGCACAATACCTTAGATCTAACGGACAAGCTCACCGCAATATTTGTTTGATTCCACGTTCAGCTCATGGTACTAATCCTGCCAGCGCCAATTTGGCTGGCTTCAGAGTCATACCTGTTGAAGTTATTAATGGTCGTGTTGATATGACTGATTTTCGATTGAAGGTTGAAAAGCATAAAGACTAATTGGGAGCTTTTATGATCACTTTCCCTTCAACTGCAGGAAAGTATGAGGCTACAATTCAGGAAATGACAGAGTTAATTCATAAGGCTGGAGGTCAAGTCTACATGGATGGAGCAAATATGAATGCACAAGTTGGATACACTTCGCCGGGATATTTAGGTGCTGACGTTTGCCACCTCAATCTCCACAAAACATTTGCCATCCCCCATGGAGGGGGAGGACCCGGTATGGGCCCCATTGGAGTACGTAAGCATCTAGCTCCCTACCTACCCACCCATCCTTTCTCAAACAAATTTAATAAGACTTCTTTGGGCACTTTATGTGCTTCTGAATTCGGTTCTGCCTCAATCCTTACTATTTCATATGCTTACATTGCAATGCTTGGTAAGGAAGGAGTCCGCAAATCAACTGCATACGCTATACTTAATGCCAATTATCTTATGAAGAAATTGCAACCATATTTCAAAATCAGTTTTATTGAAAATAACGACCGTTGCTCACATGAATTTATCCTAGATCTAGCTCCTCTCAAAAAGATCACTGGTGTTGGAGAGGAAGATATTGCCAAAAGGCTCATGGACTTTGGCTTTCATGCCCCTACTATGTCTTTCCCTGTGCCAGGAACACTAATGATTGAGCCCACTGAATCTTAAGACAAGTAATTTATAGTTCATATAGATGTTAAATGGATCGTTTTGCCGAAGCTATGATTAAAATCCACCAGTAAATTCATACAATTCCTGAAATTGTAAAGAATGCGCCTTATACTGCAGAGTATTTGATGAAACTAGATTGGTAACACAAATTCACTAGACAGCAGGCTGCCTATCCCTTGGAATGGGTTAAAACAAGAGGAAAGTTTTGGCCTAGTGTTCGTAGAATATCCAACCCTTATGGTGACCGTAACTTAGTTTGCACATGTCCCGACATATCCAGTTTTGTTGAATGATGAACTTTATATCTCGGCTGAAGCACCACATTAACTATTAATTATCATAAATCTTAATATTAGTTCATTGAGAATGCTGTTCACATGATAATAAGATTATAGAGCCAAATTTTCTATTCCAAGGAGCCTAAATTCACGAGTGCAAATCTAATTGAGGCATAGTGATTTTGTTAATGTGTTGGAGAATTTGAACAATCAAAATTTTGGAAATTGTATTTAGAGGCTTTATTTGAAACAACCCAAGACAAAAACAGTTGTTTTATTTATTTAAAATTTTATTAGATATTGAGAAGAGAAACTCAACTTGAAATATTTCAACTTTAATTAAAGTTTAAAATTTTCGAATGGAGTGCTTATTATGCTCAAATAATTTCAAATTTATAGGAGAAAGGGTTGGCATGGACTATTTACATCCTTTGCCTCCTTTGCATCTCCTCCAACACCAGTCCTGAACTACAAATCACTATTTAAATTATATTTAATCTATATTGAGGCTGTTTTCAGGCGCAGTTATTTTTAGCCTTTCATGTCAATTCGTAACTAGCTTTTTTGTTTCAAGAGTTAGCCTAGACAGTTCATAGGTGAAAGCAGTTGCGATACTGTAGCATAAAACTATGTGGTGGGTTTGATGCTTTCCTATTTTTTGTTGGGAAACTTATTTATAATCAAATTCGAATATCCACTTCTTTTCCATGAAAATCGGTCCTTGCTCTCCTTCTTAATCAGTTAAAGACTTTCCCGTACGTCCTCTTGAAGGATATTTTCGCTTTCGTCAAGAAATGATGAACTCACTGAGTCAAGAGTAAAGAAATTGCAGCAACATCGTTCGACTCTGGAATTAACTGCCAAGATAAGAAAAAGAGGCCAGAGCAAAGATAACAGAGATTGAGAAGAAGGTCTATTAGAATTAGTTAATTATGTGGAAATTCAATCACCAAATACCCATGGACTCTTTGAAAAACGAATCAATTTCAAATCTTGATGACAACAAAGCAAAAAGTCAATAAAGTGAACAGGATTAAGATAGCCAAAATAATGATACTGCAACAATCACTTTACCCTCACGCAAAACAAAAACTATCCGCAAAGTCTTACTTCGCAGTTCACCAAAAAAATGTCAAGAATAGCAGAAATGAATATCAATTTATATTTAATTTTATTAAAATCTTTTGTT
>Ga0302280_1000310_pt1 | contig 42540 bp, 35 predicted proteins | sample III_Fen_E1_1_FD_198771 | JGI IMG/M metagenome (GOLD analysis project Ga0302280, IMG submission 198771) | Peat permafrost microbial communities from Stordalen Mire near Abisko, Sweden - III_Fen_E1_1 | ecosystem: Environmental > Terrestrial > Soil > Wetlands > Permafrost | place: Sweden: Abisko... | reverse complement strand
ATATAGATATATATATAGATAGATAGATAGATAGATAGATAGATAGATAGATAGATAGATAGATAGATAGATAGATAGATAGATAGATAGATAGATAGATAGATAGATAGATAGGTAGATAGATAGATAGATAGATAGATAGATAGATAGATAGATAGATAGATAGATAGATAGATAGGTAGATAGATAGATAGATAGATAGATAGATAGATATTAAAAATAAAATTCCCGATCATTGATTAGGGAAATATTAGATGAGGGTATGAATATAAAGATTTGCAATGTAAATAGGGATAGACTAATTAATATGATACTATGTTTATCTTATTAAATAGAACGATTCTAAATAAACTACAATTTACCCAATATATAATCTTATAATCTCTCTTATTGATAACCAATTTTTTTAAAATGTATTTGAATAATTGCTAAACTGGAACCATTTATAAAATAAAAATATCTCACGTTTAATATTATTGCTTAATTTATGGGAAGCAATTTTTGTTCAACATGTAAAAAGGGTGACAAATAAGTTGGCCTCCTGAAATTTGATTGTTCTCACCACACGTGTGTTTTGTGCCTCAGATTAAAAGTGGAAGAAGCCAATAGCTCCTATAAACTTATAAGCTGTGATAATTGTAAAGAGAAAACATTATTTAATGATTAAGGGGCAGTGATGGAAGTGGATATTACTCAATAATTAAAACAAATGGAAGGGATTTCAAAAAATACTAACTCCAAAGAGTACATTGATTGGCTTCTGATACGTGCTGAAAAAGACCTCCACAAGAAAACAATTTAGAATTAATCTTAAATAAACAATTTTCGCCAAAAATACGAAGAAGCAATTATTAAACGAGACGCAATAAAAAAATAACAGGAGAATTTCTAAAATATAAAAAAACGATTTGGATCTTGATGGAATGCTAAAAATATTTATTAAAGAAGCAATTATATTTGCATTTATTATTTTAAAGATATTGCGGTAAAAGCTATTTCATTTTATATTCACATCTTATTGTAATTCCTTCGGACACCCAAAAAAATATCATTTGCTTAAATCAAATCTCTTTCGATAATATTATAAACCAATTTCTCTTCTCTTTGCTCTTGTCTGCTAAACAAAATCAACAGATAATGCGCTGTTCTTGAAACTCCGATAAATTGTAGGAGGGTATGATATAGAATTTTCCAATCTAAATCGTAACTCCCTTCGTGGAATTCAAAATATTACAATGTCTGAGTTTTTATCATGCGGAAATTTCTTTTATTAATTTGTTAGCTCTAGATATTCTTTATAAAAATGCAGATCATATTAAATCAATATTTTGCATTTTGATGAGATGGCTTTCTTGAACATTATTAGTCAATATTTTACATTACTGAAACATCTGTGGATTTTCATTATTTCATTATTTGTTAAAAGGTCATCATGAAGTTTACAACAATATATTTGCTGTTAAATTTGGAAAACAATAATGGGCTGCGGTTGTCTTTCCCCTAAAGCCATTTAGGGTGATCTTATCATCCAGTTAATTGATGAAATTCATAGAAAATAAACATCGACCTCAAGGGAGGCTCCCTACGTTCTATCATCGAGCAACTACTAAAAAGTGAAATAGAAAATTTATAAAAAAACGTCCCTAAGAAAGCTAATAGATCACTTGTCTTCCCATCGCCACAAAATAACTGAGGCTCTCTCTCATAATTTTAAGGTATGTCATCAAGGAGATACAGAGGAAACATGGATGATTGGGCTAACTATACTTGAGAGAATCATCGATATGACTGATAATTAAAACAGTTCACACAAAACTCAGAAGATCTAAAACATACTAAAAGCAAAAAAACAGAACGAAGGATCTCAAAGCGAATAAAGACATACTGAATTAAAAACTCTACGAACTACGGGTGAAAAATAAAAATTAACAAAAGTTCAAAAAACTTCAACTGCTTCATCTGACTTCATCCAACAGTAAATCCTAAGCAGTAGATTTGAATCGTTAGTATTTGGTATTGTTCATTCTTGTTTAAGTGATGAAAATCTCTACCGTTAATCCTTGCGTATCTTAAATATTTATGCCAAACTAGGCAATGATTACTTTCAAGCAGATGACAAGATAGTATAAATTCTTAAGATTTTGCTGGATAACATCAAAGAAGATTTTTAATAAACAATTTCACTCTAGACTTATTTGACTCTCATCTCCAAAATGAAAGAAAAATCTGTTCTTCCATTGATCAATAATCTTAAATATTTTATCAAATTATGGCTATAATCCAAATTCAGTCTACGTTCCAGCAAGAGTCTCAAACTCATCACCAAAACAGAAAGTTAGATTAACTTTATCGAACTTGTGATTGGTCGCTTCTTTATGTGCTCCCTCAACGGCATGGATTACAAAAAAACCATCCTTACCTTGATGGAGTTGCATGATTAACAGAAATTTGAAGTATTATCTGAATTTTAGTAATTTTACGTCAATGTTTTAAAATACAATGACCTTGGTTCTCATTTTCTCAAGAGATTATTTCTCTAATTTCTCTACTACGGTGTTTTGGGCAGCGTGTAATCTTTGACTGGAAGAGAAAAAGAGCTAGCTTTGATAATAGGCAGCATCAATTTGGAGGCTAAATATCGTAACCAATGCGACAAGCAAAGTAAGCGTTGTTTGTTCGCATTAATAAAGCGCTGGCTGATTACAAAATGCTACATTAAACTCGAGGAGATTATTAAATACCACTGCGATCTATTTCTCTACTGTTTCGCTATTAACATTCACCTGTAACGATTGCAATCCGCTTCACAAACTCAGCAAATATTCAAGGATATCATTGAATTCATTACAGAGCAAGAAAAGATGGTATTAATATAAACTATCTTCTAAGAGTATCAGAAAGAGCAAACTCCTCCATGTCTACGAAAATTGCTGTTGGACATGAGCAAGGCCATTATCGCACCTATCACTTCTATTTTGCTGCAGAATAACATATCCCGCTTTGCTATTGATGTGAACCACCTTAACCAAGAGGAAACATTTTAGTTTTACTATGCAGTTATGAATCTCTATGCCAAATTTTAATATTAAACTATCATGCTTTATTCGCATCCAATCTGCTAACTGTTAATTTCTATTTGTGAAGTATTGGAGGGGGAAGAGACTGAGATGAAAATTAAACTCATCGGAGAAGTTATTGGTTTTTGCGAGATAATTATCTTAGCCTAGTAAATGATTGTGGCCTTTTACCATAAAATAGAAAAGATTATTGATCGAAAAAACATTAAAAATGAACCTTTTGGATCATTTTCAAAGTTAAAATATGGTTTGATCAATATATTTAAAAAGCAATCAATTCAATCATACTTAACTTCTTATTAGCCATCCGAACATTTTCCAGCAGACACAATGAATTTGAACAATTGCAATGATTACTTTAATGATCTAATGTCCTGTCAGATTTCGAGTAAGATTGGACCAAAATAATATAATTTTGATAAAGGAGGATCATCAATTATACGTGATTCTTGTGAAATCAAGGATGAGGAGGAAAGCTTTAAAGATATCATGGAAATGATTAAACCTTGATGATAGTTTGCTGTTTTAATTTAACCTAAAATCATTGATAAATATTGATCATTGTTAGATCTTAAAAATGAACTGTTGGTTCAAACAATTTTTTAACAATCCAAACAATTTGCCAAAATTTAAGGAACCATACTAAACTGATTATGTAAAATAAAAGTATGCTTGACTATCAAAAAAGCCATCATTTTGAAAAGTAGTCTTATCTTGATTTTACTTTAATATTTTAACTATCTCCTTTCACTCTTTTGTTAATCTGCTATGGTCCTCTTTTCTATATTTGTTAAAGTTAAATGTTCTAATCCATCTATTTAGGTTGAGGTTTTAATATTGCATCACTTTCCTCCTCATACTCGTCTTTTAAGATTCTTAACTATTTTTTATGAATTGATCTCTCCACAAAAAGAAATAGCTCGGCAAACTGAACAGGAGAAAGTATTTATCTAATTTACTTTAGAATAGAATCGTAGCACTGCCCATATCCCTCAATTTATTTTTTAATTTTTAAAATCTTTTTGGAGCATTTCAGTATTTATCGACCTTTCTTTCGAATTGTCTCACCTCTTCTCTTTAAATAATCCTCGTGTCCACTCATAATCTGTTCTCCTATATCTTTGATTTCACTCCATAATTTATCTTGTCCCCCTTGAATCTCTTCATTCTGAAACAGATGTACGCTATTGACAGCAGACCACAATATATAGCGATAAATATTGGGCAAATTTCTATTGATGAAACCAGTGTAAAGTATGTCTAAGATAGCCTTCCTTTCGCTTCCAGATGCTCCAATTCGATATATGCAGCTATCCAAACATATATTAATCTCAGTGTCTCTCTCTCGTGCTCGCTCTCCCCCTCCTTCCTATGTTCTTACCAGCCCTTTTAATTTTTTTAAAATGTGAGACTGCATTTCAGCATTTTTTTTGTTCTAGATAAACAGTAAATTACAACTTCATCAGTGTGCATTAATGCGTTAAATATTTCAGTGCGCAACATCTCTATTTCATCATTTGTTTGGAAAAGGTCTAACTCAATATTAGTTATTTGCTCCTCCAGGAGTTAGGTATATACTTTTGAGCGTCTCCGACTTTTTTTAGCGGATTCGTTATTGCGCTCACGGGTTGTTACCAATTGAGTAATTTTTTGTGAATCGATCCTTGATGTGTAGGGATCTACAAGACGCGTTGCCTGGGGAGCAATTTGTTTAATTTTGGTAATAAATTTATGTTTTCTATTTTTTCCTGGAAGTGAAGAGTCTTTCTCGGCAAATCCATGAACACCCCGTTTTTAGCTATCCTCTACTACCTTGTCTATTGATTCCTCATCAATGATGTTTTTCTCGTTCATGTCACGTAATCCCTCGCTAATAAGATTATAAAATAATATAGTTATAAGAATGAATTCAGCTTTGCTTAATTTAATTAATCTCATAGAATGTTTGTAATTCAATACACTGAATTATTTAATATATTGAAGAAAAATACTTGAACAATAAAATTAATCCAAAAATACGAATAATAATTATAATTATTAACTTAGATTATGCCCAAGACAGCAGTGTTAGTAAGGATAATATTCATTCTCATTAATTTCTCGCCTCAAACTTGCTCTAATCTTCCTTATCAATTATAAAGTTACAATGAATAAAGATGAGAAGAAATGTTCATTTTAAATGACATTATTTCCAAGCTAGTTTCTATGAAAATGTTTTTTTTCCTGTTTTTGCTTATTTATTAGATTTGTCAAAGACTCCGACCCCCATTAAACTATTTCCATTTTCTTTTTTGTTAGGCGTTTCTGTTCTATCGGTTCGAATATTGAGATAAGCACTTTTTTTTCGTTTAATTGGAGCGATTATCTCAACCTTATCAGCATATTATCTTTCATAATGCTTTTTCTCACAAGACTTTTTGTAATCTATGTGGATCATACTTCTATTGTGAAAATGCCTCCGTGAATTGTCCCTTTGCAGTTCAGATGTTTGATGTTAGGCCCCATTTACGCTTGTAATTTCATATTTATTGTAAAATATTCTTTTAGCTGAACGATCAGGTTTTTCATAGTTATATATTTCTCTGCTTGGCCTAACCTTATTGAGTTAAACCCTAATTTGATTTTTGAGTTTACAAAGCTCTGCGTATGTATGTTATAATTTAGAACTCATTTGGAAAATTAGCTGTTTGCTCAGTGGGAATTAATGTTAAAATTTATACAAATTATTTCATCAGATCAAAAATGTATTTATTTCATGAGAAAATATCCGTTATTACAAGCAATATATTCAAAACTTATGAGTTTAACCTCGAATAATTGCCTAATCAAAATACTTATCTTTAATTATTTTTTAAAAGATTAACACTTATGATAGACATTATGAATTAATCAACATTTAAATGATTGCACTCTCATGAACAGCTTGTAGTCAGCTGGAATTTCATCTTCGCTCTTCACCTTTTCATTGAAATAAATGCGAGCAAGTCGGCAATTTGCGTTAATTTGAATTTTTTGACATTCTATGAATTTTGTTCCAAACGCCTTTTCGCAATATTCTTCCAAATTAAAAATGATTTCATTCCATCCATCATCTAATTCTAGAGGCATTGAACATTCAAAAGGTTTAATTCTTGTAATAGATTGATTATTGCAAGAAATAAAGGTTCTCTTGACGTTTTTGTCATCAAGAATTGTCACTTCGAATCGAAAATATTTATCAAGCTAAATTATACCAATATCTACATTTTTGACAAGTAGTACAAGGATAGGCATTTTGATCCTCATCGACTGTCCTTTTTGGCTGGGAAAGGCAATGTAATTATTGATGATGTTGCTACCACATATCTCGAAAACTGGTAGCTCAATATCTGTATCTGTAATTCGTTTGATATGCCCATTGCGAACTATGGTTATTGCGAAGGATACCTTTTGATTACCACTTATCTAAGATTTTATCGATTGATTGATTCCTAAGTTAATTAGAAGATACTCTAGACTAGAAAGGACTGAAATAAATCCGGGATGATCTTCTTTCCAATTCATTCTTTAAAATTATATAACTTCAGAACAACAAAATTATACAAATTTATGAAATGTGAAAAATTATAATTGTTGAAGGTAATCCTAAACAATATCAGTTTCGAAACATTAACACTCCTCTTTTCTATCTTTTTATTTTTTCTCCTTTTAAAGTATCGTTAAGTTATATGACAGGATAAGGATGTTTAAAATTACGTAGATTTGAAATAGATCTGTCTTTTTTATCCGCATCAGGGACATTTAAATTCTCTTTAGAGGGACTATTTATTTGATTATCAGCTTTGATTTTATTAGCAAATATCCTTTCATCTTCCATTGGACCAGCAATCATTAATCGTGCATCAGTTATGATTTTGGTTAAGGATTCTATATTTTTATTAGATTGCTTCATCTGTTCAACTTGGTTAGATTTTTAGCCAAAGGTTTTGTTAATTACTTTGTCAAGACTGATCTACTCCTTAATTGATCTATAAGCTCTTCTATAATCTTTAATCTTTTTTAAATTTTTGGCAGTTGTTTTGTGACTACTGTGCTTGATAGAAAATTCCCTTTTAAAATTGTGGTTGATGTTATCTCCATTAATTTTATGATTAGTTGTTTGTTTTTCATCATTTTGTTTGTCTTTGTGAAGAATGGCTTAACTTTTTTAATTTTTAGTACCTTCGACTACTTTTATAATAAATTTATCTTTCTTCGCGTTTTTGTTAAATATTTTCTATGGATGAGCTTATATAACAGTATTTTAACAGTATTTTTTCTTTTTAGAAGGATTATTATGTCTTTTAGTTAAATTAAAGTGGTAAACTTCCTCATACTCCTCTTCACTAATAGAACTGTCACTTCTAGCTGATTGAGCATCACAGAAAAAATCATTTCCTTCATCCGGATACTTCTATGTCTCCGATCTGATTTTTGACTGTTTTTATTTCTCGATTTAAAAGAAAGTATTAATTATTTTAACTCCCATCTCCTGATAATCCTCTATTTTATATTAATTTATTCTATTATCTTTCATATAGCCTAATAAAGAACATTACACAGTATATATATTTGGTATTTATAATTCTTCATAAAGCGCTCTTCGAGCTGAGTTTTCATTACCACCTCTAAATCGACAATTTTTGTAGCAAAATCTAATATCGTTTAGGCAAATTCTTGATGGAAGCATCCGATAACTCTTTAAATCACTCGGTTAATAATTACCATAGAAGAAACATCCTAATTTTTTAGAGTGTGAGTGTAAATCTAAGACCAAGCAGGTTTCTTTTTTGTTTTTTATAATCTATTTTTTTATATAATATATATTTGGAGTAGTATCTTTTGATGGTCTTTTCCATACTCGATTAGGATCAATACCTGTTAACTCTGCTCTTGAATTTCCATGGATAACTCCATCCGGATTGACCATAGGTATGATTTTGAAGATATAATTGTCATAAAAGCCATTACTGGACTCACTTTCTTTAACTAAAATATCAAGTAATTGTGTTATTATTCTTTCCACCATAAAGCTGGAAGTGGTCTAAGATGGATGTTGTCTTGCTAAAATCCATATTATTTTACAATCTTTGTCAGATTGTTTTCCACTAGAGATAGTAATAATATTAATTGCATTTTTCCCAACTGTTTAACATAATTTTTTAATGGAGATGAAATTACTATATTTTTTTTATATGAGAAGACTATCCATAAAATTAACTAATTGACTGTACGTGTAGGGATAAGATGGGGCAAAGTAAACAGAATCATACGGTTATCTAAACTCATACTCAAATGATAAACTATAATAAGACTGATTATCATACTATCTCTTGATTGCTGACTATTAGTAACAAATCTTTTGCCCATTTCTTATCCATGAAAGCCCGCTCTTCGTATTTTTTTATGAAAAAGTTAGTGGTTTTAAACCATAACTGAAAAGAGATTATTTTTTAACCAAATTAGCAATATTTATTTTTACCCTTTGATTTTTTTTTGTATTAGTTATTTTGAAATAGAACCATTGATTATGCCCTCTTGTGTTAATATCATTTTGAAGGATGAGGTCATATGTTTCGATTATATTTTTATCTTCATTATTCTTATAAACATAGAGCAAATTAGCACTTTAAAAGTGTGAATCAAATATAAGTGAATTATTGTTTTGTTGACTTCCAGTTTTGTTTTTTATTGATGGCAAGTTGCTTTTGCTTTTGCTATCCAAGTTAATATTAGCAATGCTCATAAAAATATTTGCAAAATTTTATCTCTTTATTGTTGGTTCAAACCTATTATAGTGAAGCTATTTTTCACTATAGATTTCCCATAGAGTATTTTTACATTCTTTTTCGCTTTTGTTATAAATATCATTGATATGTTCTTTCATTTTCCCATGCTCAAAAAGTGCATCTTCGATTGACAGCAAACGATTGCCAATGATCTTCGTTGAATCATCATTTTTAGGCATGATATATTTGCTGGTTTTTGTGAGTTCATCTGTAAATAGATACCTTGGAGAGTAAATTTAATAGGTCTTACTTTGGCCTTCCATAATTGTGAGAGCAGCAGTAATATTTTTAAGCACGCTGATATTTATCTTAGGATGGTGAACTGGTTGTATGATCTATTATTAATGATCACTTTAATTGAATTATTCTCTGTCTTTCATCAACGTATTAATTTTAGTAATATATATTATTCTCTCATATAATAAGAAGCTTCTCTGGTTAGTCAAGATAAGTAAATAATTTAATAAATTTATTATTATCCTCAAAGTATAAGAATATATCGTTATTTGATGAAATTAATTAAAATATTATCAGTCAATAAATCATTGATTTTTTATCGTTGATATTTAACAGTCAAATATTTGGCCTATTACAAATCAGATGAAGCTCGATAGTCGCTAAAAACACTAAAGAATCAAGCAATTCATAAATCAATTGAAAGAGAAAAGGAACATGGAACCTTTTCTGAATTTCGAGGATATCACCAGATATGGTGTCTTTGATTTTTACTATGTCAACTGCGATCCTCCAACTTTAGAGTCAATTGAAAAAAAACTAAAGGAACAGAAATATCAATTAGTGAGTCAAGTTTTCGAGGATTTAAAGCTAATCTTTCAGTCTGTTTCGGATTACGCATTTACAGATGATCCTATTCAGACTGATTGTGAATAGTTTATATCATAGATCGACAAATTCCTCCAGATGCTTTTAGAAGAATTTAATACAATGACCATTGTGACAAAATCCAAACACAAGGTACATTCAATTCGAAAGGAAAGGCAAACAAAATAATAGTTTGGGTCGAAGCAATATTCATAGCTAACATCAGAGTCAAATCCCGGAAATTCAACTCTTGACAATAAATTGGAGATGCTGCTATGGTTGAAGGCAAATTAAGCAAACGAAGCTTATCTCCGACTGATAGCAGAGTAATATGAAATGGGGACATAAGATGAAAACTATTTTTATATTACCCTAGACAACAAAAACTCTAAATGGGTGGAGTTTATTGAAAAAATCAACCCCTGATCAGAATATAATTATTTGAGTTGACTTTATCTGTTTTATTCAAAATAGCATAGAGTTTTTGATAAGTCATTATCATATCATCATTTTATGGATTAAGATCGAATTCAGAAACAATAAGTTAGGTATTTTCTTTATTTGAGTCGACATTGAGCAATTTCTATTCTATGCTCTCTGAAGCTCAGAATTAAACAGTTGGTAAAATGTTACATAAATTCGTATTAAAACATCAAATATTACAATATTTTTAAAAATTTAACTATTATGCTCTAAAGAAAAGCTTGGACACTAGAAGTACTTACTATTTGATTAAGGAAGACACAGCACTGAAATAACTTCATGAGTCTCGCAAAATATCTAAATGGGCCTAAATCTCTCGTTTAATGGAAAAGTAGTTTAGCATCAGTGGCAGAAGCGGTAAGCAATGCCGGTAAAGATACAACAATCACTTGGACCAATCTATAAAACATGAAAAATGGACGAGTTAAGAGGAAACTATCCTCATTAACTTGCATAATTCTTTAGGAAATCGCTGGGCAGAAATCGCCAGAGCAATTCCAGGAAGGTACATCAATTATTATTCAGATCTGAGAATTGTGTTAAAAACCAGTTATATTCTATAATGAGAAGAGGGCTGAGGTACGTCAACTCTGCCATCAGGAATAAACTCAAAAGGTATAAATAGCTTGAAATATAAGTTATATATAAAATTATAGAGGCCTGCTAATCCAATTTTAAAAGAAAAACTTGGACCAAACAAATGAACTAATATATGAATATCAAAAAGGAAATTGTTTTCTACGCAATGCATTAGGGTAACTCAAATGATGAAGAGGAAATCTTAAAAATTAAACAGCTCACTGAAAGAATTAAAACTTTTTTGAAGAACGGACGTCAAAACTTAGAAAAAGAAGATCCTTCAAAATAATCTTAACCTATTGAGTCTGAATAATATAGAGATAACTATCCAGAAGTCCCTCCACCTAAGGAGTTGGTAAAATAGAGAAAAAATTCATTTTTAACTTTTAGATTAGAAGGTCAAGATGAGCAACAACCTTAAGAAAAGATAGAATAAAAAACTACTACTCAACTTCCTTACCTTCCTTGCAAGACTAGAAAATAAAGTTTTAAGTCAAACCACTCTTTTAATTTAAACTCCCCTCGCTTTTTCGATTTACTCTCTCCAAATTCAACCTTAAAATCTCTTGAATGTCCGGACTATGATAGAAATGCTTCTCCAAAGCCTTTGATTTCAGTCGAATCGCCTTATTTCGACCAACTTAGAGGCAATTTAAGCAATTGGTACAGCTTCTATCCGAAATGATATTTATTATTTTATTGTAAAAATTAATATCAAGTTTACAAATGAGAAAAGCTTCAACTGAAAATGAAAGTGGGCCACTCGAGCAGATAAATGTTTTTATACGTATAAGACCAATGAGAAATGAGTTTTCTAAACGATCTCTCAAGGTTATTTAGAAAGGAGTGGCCTTCAATTATAAAGAAAAAATTCATCAACTTTATTTTGATGGAGTTTTCGACGAAACCTTTACTCAGCAAAAGGTCTTTGAAGGAGGCTGCCTGCCAATTGTTAAAGATGTTTTGTAGGGTAATAACGCCTCTCTTTTTGTTTATGGTCAAACAGGTACAGGAAAAACATTTACAATGGGAACTCTCGAGGCAATAAAAAGATAAGACCAAGGATTAATCCCTCTTTCTTTGAATTATATGCTTAATCATTTCACTCAAAATAAAAATAAGGAAGAATGGAGTATTAGCATTTCTTTTATGCAAATATATATGGAGGATATCTATGATCTTTTTAACCCAACGAATGGAAAATTGCAAATCAGAGAATCTTTAGAGCAGAGCTAAACTTTTGTGGAAGATTTGGTTATTGTACCTATCTAAAATTATAAACAGTCCATAGAACTGATTAATGCAGGACTTAAATACAGAAAAGTAGGAAATCAGGTAATTTATTAATAATGCAGAAAATGAATCAACTTTCTAGTCGAAGTCATACTATTTTTACTATTTATGTTACTCAAAAGTTATCAAGTACCGAATATGTTTCTTCAACTCTTTCTCTCATTGATTTGGCAGGTTCTGAGAGAGTTAAAAAAACTAATTCAACAGATACACGTCTTGATGAAGCAAAGTTTATCAATACATCTCTTTCTGCTTTGGGAAATGTAATCTCGGCTCTTGCTTAAAATAACAACGATAAATTCGTTCCATATCGAACATCCAAACTCACTCGAATTCTCAAAGATTCGCTTACAGGTCGAAGCAAAATATCAGTTATATGCACTCTTTAAATTTCGGACTAAAATATTTACTAAACTTATTCGACTCTTCTTTTTGCTGACAGATGCAAATAGATACGATTTCCCAATCAACCGTCAATCAATATCGAAACTTTTGAAGAAATTGATCAATAAAAGGATCTAAAAGTAGCTTTATAAAAAAGTTTGCAGAAGGAGAGGGAGTATGCTGAAATTATTAAAAATATATAGCAAGGTGGTAGCAGAGTTACAAGAGATTTACAAAGATAAAATGAACTCTCTCAGCTCATCGAAAGCATTTATAAGTTATTTGGAGAAATTAATTGTCATATGAAGAAACTATTAGATCCACAAAATAAAAGTACCATATTTGTAATATAGATTCAATTGTTAAAGAATAAGTACCCAAAGTTACTCAATCCACAACTGGAGTACAAATAAAGCAGAACTTAACTCAGATGGCTCAAGAAACAATTGAGCATATCAATAGTCTAAGCTCAATAGCTTTTGGAGATATTAAATATCAAGCACAATCAACTAATTCTAAGCTCGAAACTGAAACATTGACCTCAATCCTTTTAGATATGCTCCGTCAAAATATTAAACTTTATGGTAAATGTCAAATAATATAGAAAATATATTGGTAAAAGACTCCAAAGATTCCTTTTAAAAAGAAATTTGTCTGGACGAGTATTAGAAAGAAAAGAAGCAAGAGATATTAAATAAACTTAAAGCTAAAAAATTAAAAAATTTACAAAACAATTTTGAGGAAATATGGTCAGAAAGTCATAATTTTTCAAATCCACTCACCAGTCTTTTAAATGGAATTAGAAAAGGGGATGTAGGTGTCTACAATGAAAAAGTCAGCACTATTAAACCTGAATCTGAAAAAGATTTTTCTAATCCAAAAGAGTTTTTAAAAATGTTGACTCGGCAATAGTCTGAAAGGAAACACAAATAGATGTTGATTGATGAAGGGCCTAATGAGGATGAGAGATAAGAGTAAGATTAAAGGAAATCTCCAGATGATAGTTCGATGAAAGGGTCAAAAATTAGTTATTTCCAAAAATATTCGCCGAAAGAAACAAGGTAACTAAAGGAATCAAAATAACCTAAATAATCAAGAGAACCAAAGACCTAAAAAATTGATGATACTGCTCGTAGTAAAAAATCTTAAAAAATTGATAGTAGTAGCAATGAGATAAAAAAACTTTTAGATAGTTTAATAGCAAGTAAGGCTCAATTCTAAGAGAAAAAACGATAGTTATGATTGTTCATCTCATACCTTATCAAAGAATTTATTTATATTTACATCTAATTGGCTGTGATAAACAAGAGTCAAAGTAAACATAATATTGTTAAACATTAAACAATATTGATAAATTTAATGAATAAAAAGTAATTAATATCTTTAATTGATTACCCTAAATTTTGATTGAATTACATTTTATTCAATATCTCGATTATCATCATGCACTTTCTTGTTTTCTGCGTTTCATCATTGCCAGTCTAGGATCTTATTTCGTTTCTTTTGGTTTTTTCGACTAAACAATTTCCACATCTATAAAATCTTCTTTGGTTCCCTAGAATATACGAACTCCGAGATTCTTTGATGGTTTAGCTGCAACCATCATTATGCTCCACTCTTTCACAGCCCTAGACATATTCACTTGCAATTATGGTTGTAAATCCAAACCAATAAAAAGAGTATTGCATAACGGATGCTTTGTATCGCTTCATATGATAAAAATTACTTCTTTTTAAACATTTTTGGGAAAGGTACAACTTTTAAAGCTTCTTACTCGATTTATTTCTTATGATATTTCAAAATTGTTTGAATTAACTTGAGGATTCTCGATTCCACTAATCCTTGGTAATCTTTGTATTCCTTTTCATCCTCTTTGGAGGCACTGGTTCCCCAAATGTCCATTTCAATAAAAAGAGGAAAATTGTTAAAAAAGTCAATTTTACGACAAATTTAGTTGTAATCTCTTTTGTAGCTCAAAATTTCATTTGCTCTTTTTATTTCAAAGGAAATTACGTTGTAAGTTATTGTATTAACTCTTTAGGTGGAATTATACTATGAAGCTGGCGTGACTACAGACATGAGAGCATTTGGATTCTTATCTTAGGCGGTATTGGCTGGGAGAGGAGTTAATCTGACTGGAACTTTCCAGTTCCAAATGGAATAAACATTAAAAAATTAATGGAGTAGTTTTAGAGGTTTATGATTTGGAAAAATTTGGCAAATTTTAGCAACCAAGATAGCCCAAGATATACCACCTAAATATCCCATAACATTGGAGCTGATTCCTCTATTTTTTGCCCAAACTTTTACGACTCTTAAGGTTTGCTTAAAATTTTAAATTTGCTTTCCAGTCAATTAAAGAATCATTAAATTGTTTTTCCTTCCCAAAAGTGAGGTTCGACTCTGCTAATCCTTGATAGTATTGAGTAAATCCATGGATATGACCTTTTAAATGTCTCTAGGCACAGTTTCAGTTTGAAGTTGACAAAAGCTGATATCAATATCTATGTCCTTGTATTCGAAGGTGATGATGGGGACTTTGGCGTTGATACGAGTGGCAAGATTTCTAACAACTTAGTATTTTTCAAGTAATTTTTTAGCTAGTCCCTCGAAAAAATGAGTTTATCTTTGTATAAAATTAGGACATACACAAATAAAATCGATATCACTGCTGTTGGAGCGAAGATCAAGTACATAACTACCAAATGGCAACAGCTTTGCTGTATAAAGATATATTTCATCTTGGTTTATTCGCATTTAATTTTTAGCGATTTAAATACTCCATTGCTCCACTATATCACAGATAAATTTCATCGCTTAGTCCTTAAGAATTTTTTGGGATTGCTTCTAGTAAAAATCATTTTAGTTAAGAATTTATTACATCAGTTTCGTGTCAATGTCAGAGCCCTATCCTTTTATCATTTCAAAGATCTATCCACTTAGCAGCTTTCGTTAAATCTGGTCTTGCGGCAGGCTGCATTTAGGCTTGATGTAATTCACCATGGCAGCTGCTGGGTTAAGGGTGGGAGTAATGCTCACAGGTTTCTACATCACAGGTTTTTACATCACAAATATCAATTAAATATAATGGGCTTTATTTAAATTACAAATTTAGTTTATAAATATAATGATGGCACACATTTATGCACTTAATTAAGCAGCACATTTTTCTTTATTTATTTGGTAAAGAAGACCTTGCTCACTCAATAAATAAAAATCATTTCCAGATTAAAGATACGTTTAATAAGGATGAAATTACTCCAATTAGGCAAGTTATCTTAGAATTTATAGTGAATTTTCTAAGGCTGTAATCATTGTAGGAAGACAGTGTATCTAATATATATCTTATAATTATTTTACTATTTCGCTTTCTAGCCTAGACGGTTTAAGAAATACAAAATTCATAGATATGATATATTGTAAAGCCTAAACATTAGAAAAAATAGATGTCTGTAACTCTCTTTCTCAAAGTTGGTAGAATCGTTGTATTTTTAATGACTTTAAGTTGAATTAAAAAAGCTGATAAATCGTTCATGTCCTCAAATACTAATAAGGCTTTGAAAAATAGCATAAAATAATCTCCAAAGTTGAATCTATTTTTCTTAAGATATCCATGATAATCCTTTATAATCAGGAAAAATCTATCTATTCTAAGCAATCTGCGAAGTTGTCCAATTTACGAGCTAAGTTGTTCTATTGATTTTATATTTTTTGAAAGGTTGTAGTTCCTAATTACTTTTAAAATATTAGATACTAGTCTAATGATCTACTTTAATTTTTATCTACCTTATCCCCTAAAAATGTTCCCGAGCTCACGTTGAAGGAAATATTATGATGCTTTATATATTAGTTTTTTACTTCTATCATTAAGGCCAACACTAAATAATTGTTTCTTTACTCTTTTGCTAGTCGAAAAATTTACGGTCGAGTTTAAGTTAGTTTTATTTAGATTGAGAAGTGTTTGCATTATTAATTGAACTATCAATGTCAGTATGGTGAGAATTCTTTCGTATTTGAAGAGGCATGAGAAAATTAGATTTATAATTAATAAAGATAAAATTGATGAGTGCGAAACACGCTTATAAATCTTTCAAAGGCATAATTAATAATGCTAATATTTTCTTGAGTAATATCTGTTTTAAAACTACTTTCCTTAAAGTATATCAGTCTTTTAATTAGCTATCTATTTGCATTAAATATTTTAGTTTGATGTCATTTTCAGTTTTACATATCTTTGAAGGTTGAATAAATTCTTAATTTTCAATTACACTGCAAAACAATAATTGTATTCAGATATCTTGTTCATAATCGATATTAAAATTTGAGATGTTTAATTGGAAAAAAAACTTAAGTAAACTGAATGGAATTACCATCAAGCATTCCGATATGTAGTTTGAAATGAAAAACGAAGTAACAATATTGCTGGCCGACATTTTTTCTAACGAAGAAATTACTCCCATTAAGATCAGCAAAATTTTAACAGAAAGTCTCAATGAAAAGTATCCTTCTGGGTGGATTTGTCTGATTGGAAAATAATTTGTTGCGAATATTAGTCATTAGCCACGAAAGTTTATTCGGCTGTCTCATCAGAATATGAACATTTTGGTTTATAAGGCTAATTCTAAGCAATGATAAAAGCATTTTATTTTTATTTTTATCAAATAAAAGTTTTAGGAAAGCAGTGTTAAGTTATTTCTTGATTGTTGATTCACATTTTCAAAAAATTAGTTCTGTTTATTGGTAATTTTATATATAAAAAGCCGAAGGTTTTTGTAAATTAATCGAATACATCATAAGAAAATAGTTTTGTAAATTTATTGACAGATGATTGGATAGAACTAATCTCTTGCGATAAAATTAATATTAAAATTTACGTAATTATAATGGAAAATATCGAAATCAAGAAAAATAAAAATAAGAGATCAATTGAAAGCTTAATTGAGGAAAGTGCTATAGATAATTCTTTCAATTACGAAGCTCACGAATTAAGAAAAGCCTTTAACTAAACATTAATGAATATGAACGCTAAAAGTCATGAACGAGAAAAGGAGATGTAAAAACTTAAAATCATCATTAAGGAATACGAATAAATTAAGACAAAATACGAAGTCAAGATACGAAAAATGTAAGAAGAATTGAATATAAAAACAAACCAGCTTAATTAAATCAGTAAACACTACAAATAAAATAAAAAGAAATTGCAGTATTTGGAGTATAAGATATAAAATATGACGTAAAACAGGAATATCTTTAACGACAATAACTCCCTCCAAGAATAAAAAAATACTATTGATAAAAAACAATTGAAGAACTAAATTTATGAAGAATTCACAAAGATAATCAGCAAAAAAATAGAATACTTTACGCAATAAATCAAAAAATATTCAATGTCCCTTGAGGTATAGTCCAAAATGTAGTCATTTCTCTAATAATTAATTTATCTTAATCCTTATTCCGAGTTTCATTTATCATAAAAGATCGACCACAGAACCAACAATTTCGGCAAAATAAAGAAAGATGATAAGGATATAACTTCTGGAAGTGAATGGAGAATGCTGTAAAAATCTCTGTAAAAGCTAAAAAAAATTAACAATGAAAGGAGTCCCTTTATTGACAAAAATGAGATTGAGAATAAGCAAGACAGAAGTATTAGCACGCATAAGCGAAGAAAATTATTTAACAACTGATTAATTCTATCATTTACTGAAGTATAGCCAAAATAAATTCATTTTTGTTCATTTTGTATCTTAAATTTCTTATTATTTTAGTTATCAGCTATTCTTCAATATTATTTTTGTTAATGATTATTTGTTTAATGTTATATTCAATATATTCATTTATCAATTTTCGTATTTTATTTCATCAATCGAAAGATAGACAAACAAACAATTACCATTAAAATTAGCATGAAATTGTGTCAGGCAAGAATATCGAACGGTGCTACTCTGATTTGCATTTAATTTATCTATTAAATTGTCCAAATGGGGTTTTACTGTTTCAAGGGAAAGATCTCTCGCGGCAATAATTATCTGCACGCATATCAGATGGAAACATTGATATTTTGGTGATAAATAGAAGAGAAAGTAAATTTCCTCATCAGTCAGTTATTTGCTATTTGTTGTATATAATATATAATCTTACTATAAACCTTCCGCTAAAATGGTATTTGTCTTTTTATGCAGTTTAATTACGATTTTATGCAACCATCCTATCCCACCAACTTCTACTATCAACCGATTTATGTTTTCAATCCGACTTTTCAATATTTTACTCATTTCCGTCAATAATAAAATGAAAAACAAAATCTATGCAATCATGAAAATTCTGATTAAAAATATTTGGAAAGACCATTATTAGCCAGCTCTATGACAAATATCAGCTCTACGAAAGATTCATCTAATTAGAAATCAAGTTTAATTTAAACAGAGAAAAGTCAAAACGTCAACTCTCACAGGTATTTATAACAAGTAAAAAATCGTAATATTTTGCCAAATAATTTGAACGTCATCTTTTCGTTCATCAGAAGAGCCAATAGATCAGGTAATTTGGTCTAAAAGATCATATCTAAGCTTGATAAAAGCAATTCATTTTCCGCTACATTTTTTTATTCTTATCAAATGTATTTAAAGGAGAAATTACCCTGCTAAAAAAAGAAAAATACACTGTATAAATTAACAACGTATTTGGAGCCTTCTCTCACCATTTTCAGCGTCAAATAACAGCTTTTCTATAATAAAGTTTGCAGAATACTTATATGCTAATTCTTAAAATCATAGCATCTACTCCACCTACTGACCAACGACAAAATTAAAAAGACAAACAAAAGAGATCATTTGAAGATCAAGAGGTACCTTCTTTTGAAATTTGGTGAGTTGTTTTAATAGCAGATGTGTCAATGATTGTTGATATCTTATAATTATTGGAGTGTCACTTAATTTAATTTAATAAGATTAATACAGAAAAAGGAACAGATTTATTATCTATAGCAGGATAGAGATGTTTATATATAAGTTAGAGAAGGTATATCAATAAATAATTTAGTTATTGCCAACCAGTGCTACCTTATATTGACTTGATTTTATGAAGATATTATCTTTATTACTTACATATGAAAATACAAATATTTCAGGCGAGTTTGCTCATCCTTTTGATTGCTGTGGTTTCTCCGAGATGGACAGAAAAGCAAGCTTTCGATTGGTATTAGAAGTATTCCTGGAGTGCCGGAGTTAATTATATTCCAGCCTATGCCGACAACTAAATTGATATGTGGTAAAACTTGAACTTGGATGCAATTGATCAAGAATTACGCTGGGCAACCAACATCGGCTTTTCTAAATTCAGAGTCTTCTTGCACATTGGTCCTTTCCTAAAGAACTCGACTCAGTATATTAAAGATATCTTCACATTCCTAGCAGTAGCAAAGAGCAGAGGCGCTCAAATAATATTTGTTCTATTTGATGATTGCTGGCGTGACACTTGGCAAAACGGTAAACAGCCAGATCCTCTTCCAGGAATTCATAATTCGCAATGGCTCCAGTGTCCTGGTAAAGTCCATATAGAGTAAAGTGACTTGCAGAAGTATGTCGTCCAAATTGTTGGAGCTTTTAAAACATCTGATGCAGTGGTTATGTGGGATCTGTACAACGAAGTGGGAAATTCTGGATATTTAGTAAGTAGTCTTCCATTGGTAACTAAAGCTTTTGAGTGGGCTCGCTCTGCAAACCCTACTCAGCCCTTAACCTCAGGAAGGTGGAATGGCGATGCTTCTTTTGATTTAATCAACGAATTTATCCTCAGAGAGAGTGATGTTATCACATTCCATGCGTATTGTGATGTCTCATGCACCAAATCTGAAATAGATCGCCTTCGAAGTAAATTACTTCTTATCAAGAATACAATAGACCAATCATCTGCACCGAATATATGGCGAGACCTCGTAATTCAAAGTTTGTGACACATCTTCCCCTTTTTAAGAATGAAAGTGTGTGGGCTATTAATTGGGGTTTCGTATTTGGACGCACTCAAACTTATTACCCTTGGGGCTCAAAAGCAGGAGATCCCGTTCCTGACATATGGTTCCATGATGTTGTGCATCCAGATGGCTAACCCTTCGATCCTGTTGAGGCCGATTTTATTCATAAGATAACGGCTTGATGAATTGAATCAATAACTTTTAATATTCTGTTCATAAAATAATTGTTACTATCTACAGGTCCTAAAAATTGATGACTTTAAATATAATAAATCAAATAAAAACATTGAACACATTCATAACTTTCAGTTTTAACTATTAGTATTCTCTAGAAATAGACTAAAACAATTTATGAAAAGTGGAAAGACAACAATATAAATCACTATTTTTTTAACGATTTAGTGCTTCGAATGTGTTTTTGATATTATTTTAATTTGGCTAATCTCTCTAACTCTAATTTTTTATTTTACTATTACTTCTTTTTAGCCTTTACTTCAGGTAAATTATCGTAATTTTTCTTGGTAAGCGCGTACATCTCAGCCTTGGATACTTTGGCTCTTTATCCATAAATTAATCTATCAATCAACTCTTTTGATGGCTCTCTCAGCTGATTCTATTAACTCTTTTTTTAGTCCTCTTTTTTCTTTTGACGATTATTAATATTTTTTGCAATTAGACTTTCCTTTTTGGATGACGGTATTTGCTAATTTTTACGATTCAGTTGTTTATTTCCTAATGAAATATCTTTCTATTTAAAACATTACTGTTTCGTGTTATTTTAAGTTATTTACTCAGTTAGATTGATAGAAATCTAATGATGCCCGCTAACTGAAGGGGCATTCATTTTTTTGGCGGGTAATCTGTTTGTCTTCAGAGGTGAAGCATTTTCTTTTTCGTCTCTTTGTTTTTAACTTTTTAATCGACCTATTTTTCTCTTAAAAGCTTAAGCGAGAGTCATACCATGATTTGCCGTTGAATTATCAACAGGTATCTATATAAAAACAGGCGGTTTGATCTATGCAGCAAAAGTATTATCATCGCTTTATATTATTGTGTTCTAATTTTATCGATTTTAATTTCGTTACTGCTCATTATTCTTATTATTTTTCAGATGGGTCCTTCTTTCAAGGTCAAATTGCCTCACCCTCTGATGATTGGCTTTGGTTTAATTTCTAATCTAACTGTTTTGCTGACTATTGTAGTTTGTTGAACGTGCATGATCAAATTTAATATTACTATTTTCCAGTTAATCAGCAGGAGTATTGATTTTAAGACTTACTTTTTTAACTGGTAGATCATTGAACTCAGTTTTAGTTGTAATTCGACTGTTCTGAACTGAGCCCTTATTGATGCTGTTCATGTTTTTTTTCCTTTAAACTGATTGCTCAGTATTATGGTTGATGTTTTGTTTGTCAAATTCTGTTCTTCTAGTGTCTATATTAGCATCAACAGTTTTTGCTCCAACTTGACTTAACTTTTCTTTTTCTTCCTCTAATAGATCACTGATAAAATTTCTTTATTTGATGGTTTAGCTATTGTTTGATTTGCGTGTTTGGCTGAGTTCATTCCTCATGTATCTGTTATTCTCAAGTATTTTTATCTTCATTTATCTTTCAATTAAATCTCTGTTTAGAGTGTCCATAGGTGTCTTAAGTATATTATTTATAATGATGGGTGGCTCTTTTTCTCGTGGTTGGTGCTGTTTACATACATTCGCATCTGTGTTATTACTTAAAGTGATGAGATGATTCCGATCATGGTGGTCATTTTAAAGAATATTTAGTAATCTCATCACAATTTATTTATTTAAATTTTCACTCTCATTTTATTTTAACTTTTTAATTTCTTGATTTGGCCGAGAGGAATAACGAGATTATTTATTTTGCGAGCATTCATTTTGTTTACTGGTTGAAAAGACTCGATTCGATGGACTTTTTAGCGATTGCAGCATACTAACCTTAGATTACATCAATTTCACACCCACATGTCCAGTATAGTGTGAATTTGAGGCAACACTGACCCTAGATTGCTGGTGTTTATATTTAGAGGACGAATTATTTTTTGGTTCAACTTTGAGTTCTTTATGAATAGTGCTTTGCTCTAAAGTTTTAATTTAAAATTATCTTTTTTTTGCCAGCATATTTTGGAGTAACTGCTATTTTTTTGGCAAAAGATGAAGCATTAGTTTGGGTTTAGGTTGTTTGTATACTAAGTCTATTTTTGGCTCATCGCAAATATCCTCCCATAATGGTTCTTCTTCCATCAAATCAGTCAACGCCATTAACTGTTTTTACGGATCTTACATGCATTGCTTGATTGTTTTAGTATTTAAAACTTTGGAATAATGCGACTCTGCCTCTCCGGTTGGCTCTTCTTCGAAGTCTAGTGTTTGCGATTGCTGATTAAAAGGTTGTGTGCTGCTTTTCTGTTCATTGATACGCATCATTTTCTCGAAAAAACTCATTTTTAAACAATAACAGTTATACAGTTTAAAATAAAGCTAAAATCATATCACCTGATTAAAAAGGTAACTAGCTGTTCCCGATAAACGGAAAGAAGCTACTTGGCGGCCAGGTACTTGTAATGATCTTTTGCTGAATTGATGAATTTGTTCACTTGAAGGATGGCGAACCAATCACCGTTGATTCTAACAATCTTGGAAATGAAATATTACTGAAACACACTATCCTGTTGAGTATTGTGATTAATTTTTTTAAGAATGAGTTAACATAGTAATTTATTATCGCTGATATCCACCAATTTTTAAATTTTGGACCATGAATTCTTTGGAGAGGGATTTATATTTTACAGGATCAGTAAGAGCTCTTGTTCCAGAAATAACTGATCTAGATCTATCTATTTTAGTAATAATTCGTTGAACAATTCATTGAGCTGCGATTGTATCTCTCGATTTTTTTGACAGTTGGCGCACTTCTCGCTGCTCTATTCCTTTTTTTTGCAGGATAAAAAATTGATATTTTCTTGAACATCAGGCAGTTAGTCTACATGTATATCAAGACTATCGTAGTTAATGATTTCTTATAATGGCAGTGGATCATATTCCAAAAGGGAATGTATTTATTTTGCGACTTTCTCTTTTAATAAAGCAGTATTTTAGCTTGATACAAGTTGTAGTTAATTAATACATTCGTGAATTTACTTTTAAATTTAATTTTTCCTTTCAGTTTAATTAGACTTTAATAAGTTCTGATCAGCTGAGCCAATCATGATTGGATCGCCCTCTGCCTCTTTTGCATGCATACTTTATTTTATTGGTGAATTTAATTTCAATTTCTTCTTTATTCTTTCTTAGTTATCTTCAGAATCATCATTGTAATCATTTTTTCTTTTTAATAATTCAATGGATTCAATTTAGTCAGGCCTTTATTGTTAAGGATCATGTACCTGTTCATTTATTAGAACATTAAATGCAGATGAATCAAATAGTTTGGGCAGCTACTCAAAGTCTGGAATGTATTAATTATTTTTAGATGGAGACTCATCATTGTATAGTCTTTCCAAATCATTCTCTCTTGGCTCTTAATGAAATTCACTATTTTTCAGCTCCTTATCATAGACCTCTTTATTGATAATTTGCAGATCATCATCTTCAATAGTTATTTTGATTTGGTTACTTTCAGTGTATACTTTGTTGAAATTGAATTTTTTTGCGAGGCGAGTCGATCTCCTCTTCTTCTAAGCTGATTCATCACACTAATTTCTAGTTTTTCGATGAGGTCTTCTTGAACTGTTCATGGCAGAGCTTATAAATGTATTTTATTGTTTATAGAGCCTATTTTGTGGCGCCTTTTTTAAATTGGCTTCCTTTTATCTTTTAAACAGAGAACCAAATAATGAATAATATTGAAATATATATCCAAACAATATCCTAACGATCAAATATTCCAACGGTTTTGTGTATTTGCTTATCTAATTATAAAAAATAGAATGGACTTTAATTACTTTAGTCGATCAATCCGCCTGCGCGGAGATTATATACTACTTTTATCCATTATATTAAGGCTAATCAATCCATGTTGACTCACTCACTCGGCCCCAAATATCATTTCGTCTTCGTCTGCTTCTACTTTCTTCTTCGGCTCCTCCTCATCAGGCAATGCCTCATCGTCCTTCAGCCCATCCAGCTCATCTTCGCCAAAGAGTAGTTCGTCATCTACTGGTTCCACCTGCGCTCCGTCTTCTTCTTGGGGTTGATCATCCTCTTCCTCTTCGTGAATGCTGTCCAAATTGATGATGATTCTCATCTCATCTCGCAGCTGTGCTTCTCTCCTGTTTTTTTCTTGGCTGATGTCGTTGAGCACTTTGTCAACCATGAGCAAAATATCGATAATTTTTTTCTCATCTTCCTTGTACTAATCCATAAGATGGCCAATTTCCTATTTCAGCTGCTGATAGTTGTAAAAGTCAGGTATAACGATTTGTAGATCGCTCTTTAGCTTTTGATATGATAGTATTTGTCATGATGAAGGCTATGAAATTATCCTACTTTGCTAATAAGTTTTTTTACTTAGCTTTGACTTTAAATAATACTTTTCACATTGAAGCTTATTGACATTCAAATGTTTAGGCATACATATATTTATATAAAATTATTAATAATAATATATGAATTAAAAAATTATTTATAATTTAAATTAGCAATATTGTGACCGTACAAAACGGCATAAATTTAAAAAAGCTAAAAGCGAGATAATTAGTTTGAACTCTCGTGGATGTTGACTGGAAGTCTAAAGGGATTACAGTTAAAGTGAGTATGAATTATTAGTTTATCAATTACTTAACCATAAAGATGTTCTATTTCCTCTTCTGATTGCCTCCTATGAGAGTGAGCTCAAAGCGCTGCACTTGCGGATCACGATATATTTCAAAGTAGTTTTAAAGTGAGAAAGGGCACTTGCCGAAGCTGCAGCTTTTATTAGCTTGAGTAAGAGTAAATTGTTTTGACTGCCACTCAAACTTAAACTGGTGCTTGTTCCTGATCTCAAAGCTAAATTTATCCAAAAGTAATGAATTTAATGATTGATATATTTTCTAAAAATGAGAATAAAAAATAGAATTAATTTCTGATTGTTGTATTAATCCTCAAAATCGGATCATATACCCTATGAAACAAATAAATAATCGACAAATATGAAAAATAATATAGGAAACTAGTTCTTCCTTTGTCAAGTTTTAATAATAATTGGAGACGAGATCATTGGCAAATCATAGTTTCATTTCTTTTTCTTTTTGCCAAATATTTTCAGTATTCTTAGGAAAAGCTAAATGATATCCATGTAGAGAATTATTGAGCCCAAAACATAGTTGTCCAAAGTTAGTTAGCTATGACTACCTCCTAAGATACGCTGAGTATCAATAAGAATAAAAATGCTTGAGATGCCGGCAATAATCATTGCATAATTCATTATTTCTGAATTTTTATCTAAAAATAAATAATTAATGAGAGGCACACTCAATAGAACACATAATACGGAGTAAAGAAATCCTAAGTCGTTAAAGAACTACCTATAATTACTGAACCACTGGATGTGTAATCTTATTTAGTTGTCATGGCGTGATAAGTCAGACCTAAAGTGGAGGCAAGCGTAGCTGCTGCCGAAAGTAGTACACTGTCAGCAGTATACATCATGCAGATATATGTAATCAGATAAGACTCACAAAGAGTAAAAATACTCAAGAAGATGAAATTAATGGGGAAGATCTGAGAAACACTTCCGAAAGCTAAGTTATGGATTCAACTTACATAAAGCTACAATAGAAATTAATGCACCTGCAAAGCTGGCCCAAGAGCTCCACTAATTATTTATTTGAAACGTCTGAAAATCTGGAAAGTTAAAATTGAGACACACCATAAGGAAAGTAACAGTAAGCTGGACTGATAGTACAGAGTAAACTTTTTTTACAAAGTTAAGGCGAGCGCCTGCCGCAAGAGAAAGAGGCCTATCTTTTTCCGTATGCCTCCTTTTTTTATTTTTCGGCATCTACTGAAACTAAATATAATCAAACCTATAAGTGATCAGTATATTCTATTATTAATCTAATTAATTCTATCCACAAACAGTCTAAAAATAATACAAATATGTTCAAATGATGTTATTTGAGTTTTAAGCTGATATTATAAACCAACTACGAAATCATGCAATAGTGATTGATACCAATTTGTAGATGCGGTAAAGCCAGTTATGTTTTGCCAACTTGACCGAATAGTTCATTATTGGAATGGCCAGCTCAGTCTTTCCCTTAAAGTGTTTCATTTTAATCACAAGACACTGATTATGGATATCAAATCTTGTCCAGATTTATCGAATGCCGCTCATGGAGAATGTGCATTTATCACCTTTAAAGGACTCAATGCGATCTGTAAGCACTAATTTGCGTTTATTCCATTTTTTAATGACCTGACTCATCTTATAAATTTATCCGACCATCATAAATTGATCTGCATCAGGGTCAACAATAGTTTTCATATCGATGGGAACGCGAAGAAGCTGCAGCTTTTAGATGATTATTTTTGAAAAGAGGATATAAATGTCATCCTTAACGTCATTTTAGATGTATACTCTAAATTTAAGTTCGACTTAGCAGTTGCGATAGGTAAACCAAATGCATTTCTGGTAGCCTTCAAACGCAACTTTAATTTTATTAATATTCTTGAGCTCAAAAGCGTATCCATTTGCAAATTGAAGCTCACCATTTTTTGTTCTGCAAATAGTAGAAGTTGGTTATTTTCCGTGTTGAAGAGTACACCGCAGTTCTGATTAATTCAGCCAGTTACTCTTCTGGGAATATTCTGATTTTTGTTGAAATACTGAGGGCATTTTTCCAATTTTGCAAGTCTTTGTAAGAAAGGAAACATCGCTTTAACTATTGCCAGTACTTTAGTTTAACTGGGGAGGAATATATTTTACAAATTATTCATATTCCTTATCCTTTGGTTCTTGACATTTTGTTATTAAACCTGATTTTTGAGAAATTAAGGAACTTTTTAATTTTGCTGAAGTTGTGACTGCGCCCAGCAATGATTGTTGAAGATTTTGGCCTTGAAATACATGGAAGCACGTTGACTCTTAATCAACGGTATCCTGTTGTATGTAGTCAGGTATAACTGAAAAATATTGTGAGTTCTAAAATGATTTGAATTAGTTGTCCATCTGTTATCAATTTAATAGTATGTAATAATGTATTAATTTATCGATCTTGGATATTGTTATATTTCAAACAAAGAGTTTCGATGACCAAAATATTTATAAAAGAGAACAAACATATATTTTTAGTTTTGTGATTTGGAGAAAATATTTTATTTTTAGTTGGTAGAATTATCATTAAAACAATTGTGATAAGTACAATAAGAAAAATAACTGGAGATCTTTTACTTTTGTTAATTGGATTAAAATGTTAATTCCACTTGTTGTTCACCAAACTTATCCCAAAGAAAATATGAATATGGTGAAAAGGTGAATATTGGCGATCAACTTATAAATGCAAGACTACTCGCAGAGCAGCTTATAAAATAGATAAACTTATAGTCATTGTCATTATTATTTTTTGGCATTATAAAATCAGATTAATCAAATTGATTATGCTTCGCCTCAAGGAGGAAAAACATCTTATCTATTATGACGATTGTCGCTCCTATTTTGCTAGCTTTACAATGCAGTTAGAACGTCTCGCTGAACCTGATGACAGAGAAAAAAACAATGATCTTGTTATCATTAAGGAGAAGGGACGATCTTTGGATAAATTTAGCTTTGAGATCAGGATCAAGCACCAGTTTAAGTTCGAGTGGCAGTCAAAACAATTTACTCTTACGCAAACTAATAAAGGCTGCAGCTTCGGCAAGTGCCCCTTCTCACTTTAAAACTACTTTGAAATATATCGTGATCCGCAAGTGCAGCGCTTTGAGCTCACTCTCATAGGAGGGCAATCAGAAGAGGAGGTAGAACATCTTTATGGCGAAGTAATTGGCAAATTAATAATTCATACTCATTTTGGCTCTAATCCCTTTAGACTTCCAGTCAACATCCAAGAAAGTTCAACCCTCATCGCTTAAACTCAAAAATTGGTGAGTATAATTGCACCCAATCTACCTGAGCAGACTATCCTATGTTCAGGCACTTTAGTCGATACGAGATACTTCAGTTAAGTAACAAACTTTGTGAGCGAAGAAAAATTCTAGAGAGAAGGGTTTATAATGAAAGTATTTATTGTTTAGTAGCGTGTGGAGGGTCAGCATGTAGTTGTCGTTCGCGGAAAGTTTAACAGTAAGGAGTTTCTCTTCGATAAAGCAATTATTCGCATCTTCAGTGTCGATCAAGATATTTTTTTCATGCCAGGACTCATGCAGCACTTACAGCAAATTAAAACAATAATGGGGGATGTGGAATCATTGACAATCATCCAAAATATAGACACTCGGCTCTAGGATGGTTATCGTTTCGTATTTTACTCTGATCTATCGTCACTCTATTCCCGTATATACCGGAGCTACCTGTACGATAAAATTAAAGATAAGTGGTTGATTGAAGGCATGGTAAATTATAACCGCAGCAATAAACACTTTCAAGATGTGATAAAGGAATTAATGGATTTAATGACAGAGGGAGAGGAATTAGTTCCATTGCAAGAAGAAATCTTTTACTTTGATAAAGTATGGCGACTTAAGGCAATTTTTCTCTATCATGTGTTGTCAAACTTTAAAACAATGCGAGATTATGGTAGTTCGAGTCTGGCTAATCTCATCATTTAGTAATCAAGAAGAACCAAAATTACCTCTCAAGTGTTGTTTAAGCGCCTCAAGAATAAATATGGATTAAAGAATTTCCGCACCATTTATGAGCAGCAATTTGTAAAATCGACAGGAATAAACCGAATATTCTACGAAATAATTGATCTTAAGCGTGAAAATCGAGTGAAGATAATAGTGCGGCAGAAGGCTTTGGCCAATAAAGTATTCAGATTATACAATATGTTCCGCATCAAACTGTAGCAAGAGTATGGGTTCATCTCTCAGCTCATGGAAAAGATTATCAATAAGAATAAATTTTTAGAACGCAAAAAGGAATTGTCAGGACCTCTTGCTGTACCCAAATTTTTAAAGTGTCTGCCATACTTTCGAGGACATGTCGCTGTAGAGACTGATGCTAGTGAAATGCCCTTCTAGATGGAACTTCGAGAAGAGAATATTATCGAAGAAAAACAAAACGTGACCTCGAAGATACGTGCTCCTCTTCGCAAAACAGGAGAGGCAGATAAGAGTTATGAAGGTTTTGAGTGGATTATGATTGATACTGCCTACATCTTCCCAGCTATCTATAAGAATTAAAATGTACACTAAAGTGTCATACTGGAAAAAATCAAGAAACGGTATGATTCATAGCACGAAGAAATTAAGGTATTAAATTGCATTTCAAGTCGTGACCATTCCAGCAGTCAGAAGATATGCAGGGCTCTCATCGAGAAGGTACGAATCAATGCGAATGCCAAGGAAAATTGCTCCATTAACGTCAAACGAAAAATATTACAGATTTTACCTGTCTTTCTTAGTAAGGCCACTGATTTTTCGCTTTGGGAGGATATGTTGGATTTTCTCAAATTATACGAACCGATTTGCCACGACTATTCCGAATAGGGATACCAATTCCTGGTGAGCATAGTGGAATCATTGGGCTAAATAGAGCATAAAAAACAATTTAGTTATTATTTTTAACAGTTTCACCGCATACTGCTAATTATTCTGCGTGAGTTAAATGGGCGCAGCTAAGATAGAGAAGAAAGACTAAAAATGGCTATTTTCAATTCTTTAATGAAGTGGGCCTCGCGCTACTCTATTGAAATCTTAGAAGAAGTACTGGCAGAACTAAAGTTGAGTCGCTTTCGTGTAAGACAACATCTGTAGATACTCAAAGTGATTTTCTGCAACATCTTTGGATATTTACAGAAATTGCATTTGACGACTTCGAAATAATTGGTAAAAGGATTGCTCGATATGGTGGCAGAAATTATTGGTAGGGATACGACCTTTATCCTCTTCGCTATTAAGTTTAGCTTCGATATCGCTGAGAAGGAGAAGGAATTGGTCCAACCTCTGCTTTTTTTGAAGCACGTATTCTCACTGATATAAACTTACAAGGAGGAAAATATTTGTAAATTCGGACTGGCTCTTGAAGCACTAAAAGACCAGCTGAACAAAAACAAGAAAGTTTATGGGTTGGAGATGCAGTTGACTCTCTCCTAAAATTAAAACTATTTCATTGCAGAGTACTTATGGACAGAACTTATTTCTCCACTTAGTTGTCAGAACCATTTCATCCGCTTACAGTGGATTAAAATATACAGAGTATTCTATTTTTACTTTATTCCCATCATTACCCTTAAAAAAATTAGAAACAATTCAACCACACACTAATATAGAATTCTAAACTAGGAAGCAGCCCAAGATATTCTCAGTAATCTTAAAGACTTTTTTCCCGATATAAAGTGGTTCTCGGGCTATGATAGTCGAAGCGCCAAGGAGCTCAAGGCTAAATATGAACAAATGAACGAAAATAAAAGGAAAAAGAAATTTTAAGAATACTCTTTTACCGAAAATAATGTTATTACAATGTTCTTACGTCAGCATCCAGGTAGAGAGTCATGGGATGAATTAGCGCGTGAGGCTATCCGCATATTTATCTCCATATACGAGGATAAGGAACAAAGAAGTGAGGGTAAGGAGGCAGAACGCTTCAAAGCTATCCAAGAGGGGTTTAAAAAAATCGAAACAAAACTCAAAAGAGGCAGAATGCCTGACTTTTATAACTATCAGCAGCTGAAATAGGAAATTGGCCATCTTATGGATGAGTACAAGGAAGACGAGAAAAAAATTATCGATATTTTGCTCATGGTTGACAAAGTGCTCAACGACATCAGCCAAGAAAAAAACAGGAGAGAAGCACAGCTGCGAGATGAGATGAGAATCATCATCAATTTGGACAGCATTCACTAAGAGGAAGAGGATGATCAACCCCAAGAAGAAGACGGAGCGCAAGTGGAACCAGTAGATGACGAACTACTCTTTGGCGAAGATTAGCAGGATGGACTGAAGGACGATGAAGCATTGCCTGATGAAGAGGAGCCGAAGAAGAAAGTAGAAGCAGACTAAGACGAAATGATATTTGGGGCCGAGTGAGTCAGCATGAATTGATTAGCCTTAATATAATGGATTAAAATAGTTAAGTTCATTTTTTTTCATATAACTCAAGACAAACAAATACTTAAGACCGTGGAAATATTTGATAGTTATGAATGTCGTTTGAATATATGGGATATTGTTTGGACATACATTTCAATATTATTCATTTGTTTGGTTCTCTATTTAAAAGATAAAAGGAAGCCAATTTAAAAAAGGCGCCAGAAAATAGGCTCTATAAACAATAAGATACATTTATGCTTTGAACAATTCAAGAAGACTTGAGTAATTATTATCCAACAAATTTTTCAGAAGCATTTACAAATTTGGTTTCTCTCGTTAAGACATTGGAGGATTAGTATGTTTAACAAATTGATTGTTTGATTCCCTAATTTCATTTTACCTAATTTCATTTTAAATTAACTCAATATTAATACAACTTAAATATCTCATATCTTGGAGTTTCTTTATTAGAAAGAAAAGATAATGAAACAGTTGCCGTTCATGCTTGTGAGGCAGAAGTGAAATATATACAAACTCGGCAATTCTAGCTTTTGACATATTTTTATATTATTTTATTTGAATGAAGCCAATAGCCATTAAGCTCGAAGAAAATATAGAGAATAGTCGCGAGAGTGCGCCTCCATCCATCAGTGAAGAACTGTAACACAAACTTACCATTCATGAGCAAGAGGATATGCTTCAAAAAGAGGATATCTCCGCATCAGATAGAATAATTGACCCAAATTTAGCCCCTTCTTTATCTCCTTATTAAAAGTGGCTTTAAAAGCTGTCATTTCGCAATCACGTATTCCGTACTTAATTTTAGATACCATTCATATAATTGATCAGTTGGGCAGAAGAGTTAGTTCAATTTTTAAGGGGAGAAAGTTTGCTATATCATCAGCCTTTTCCAGGATTAATTTTTTAACCGATAAAAGCATGCAAAAACCCCCATTATTGCTATATAAAGAGATTAACTGCTGATTTTTCTCTTTTAAAATTGCGTGGTTTCGATGGCCAGCTTCTTAATTACAAAATTGTTTCCAACTAGCAGCGAATCAATGAACTTATTAGAATAGCTAAGAAATTAGGTCCAAAAGGAATTTTTATTGTATGGGATGAGTATGAAAGCGAAGAATTTCTGGTTTCCCCTCTCAAGCCTATGAGTTATTGCAACTTAATATACATCAATAATCATATATAGGAAAACAAATAATGGAAGTTGACCAATTATTCCATTATAAAATGGCAGCATTTGCAAGTTGTTCACACTTTGAAAGCTTTGACAAAAATAAACTTATAGGAGCATCTTGAGAAGTTAGTATTATTTGAGCAGGAAGATATAGGCTTATTGAACAGTATATTTGCATAGCTTCAAACATAAATTTTTTATGACCGCAGCTATCTGCTGATCAATCTGATCAGGCAGGACATTCTATCTAATTATGTCTGTGTGTCAAGAATTATCACTATCTTTGAGCAAAGCATAAATCATTTAAAAAATCTTTTAATTAAAATAAACCTGCACAAAAATACACATTTTCCATGTAGAAGCAAATTGGTAGAGCGGAAGATATGCAGTTGGTGTAATAAACGCAAGACTGATATCTGCTGTAATGGATGTCAACTCATATTCGGAAAGGAAATGAATTTTTGTGTTGGATAATGTATTATGAACTACCATCTTTATCTTTAAGAGCTTTCTCTCTCAAAAAAAGACAAAAGATAGTAAATTGTCAAAGATATGAAGGGTATTGCTGCAAAATGTAAGGAAATTGACAATAAAATGTAATTACTATAAATCAAAAATAATGCGGCTAAATAGGAGAATAAATCAATGCTTCCTGATTACATAGATTATATTGGTAAAAGGATGGTAAATTACTTGAACACCATCGCGAAGCATCGACTGGAAAGCAAGACTGAAGACAGAAATATTAATTATTAGTGATTGACTTATACCTTCTGGGTATCAATTATAATCTCTTATTCTTCAAAAACCAAACTTGTATTTAATAATGGCATTTGTAGCAGTCCATCTTTTATTTTAAAAATATTTTTTTCTATCATTTCAGCAATAATGCTGGGTAGACTAGCTTTATTAAATACTTATTTCATAGTTATTTATAACATTAACAGTCGAAATGGAATGCTATTATCACCATGGACAGCCTCTTCTTAATTTTTGTACTAATCCGTCCTGCGCTCTACCTCTCTGTCCCAAATGCATCAATTTGCATCTCTCATAATCTCGTTCCCAACACAATCTGCTTCCCCTTAATGAAGTTTTGGCATCCGTCGGCGAACAGCTATAAAATTCACTGCAATCACTCTCCCATTAGCTGGAGTCACTCGTAGTTGTTGATGAACTCAGCGAGATGAATTTAATCCAACAAATGTCTTAAAGGATTACGCCAACATCCTGACTGAACATAGACAACAGGCTTTAGCTGATATAAATAGACATTACGACTCCCTGGAAAAGGAGGTGATGTCGGAAATAACAAGCATTTATAATCAGCATCTTTATAGTTTACTACTACCCCTATAAAATCAGTTACGAGATATCAATACTCATGCAGGAAATATAAAAGGTGCAAAATCTCTGGAAACTCTCGTCTTTGTGATAAGTGAGCAAACTGTTTCCACATTATAGCAAACTCTCCTGACTATAAAAGTAATCATTGCTTTAGTAAGGATAAAAAGATTTTATTTAAATCATAACTGCCTCGCCTCTAAGATTTTTAATTTGGAAAACTCAGGCTTGCTCCTCATCGAAAAGAAATCATATTTAAAAAATAATCTTTGAGATCATCCAGAAATGTTGCTGTTTTGCCTCCTCCCCAAGTGATGGAGCTCACTGGATTTGATCGGATTAACTAGTTATAGGCTAGACTTGAGAGTCTTCGTTACTGCTAAAATTTTAAATGATTTTTTTGATATGAATATTCCTTCAATTTTTAAAATCTTTAATATTAACACATCTAGATAATATTTAACCATTATTTATACCATGATACGAATTGTTTTATTTATTTATCTTTCACTGAAAGTATAAAAAGGTCATTGCAAGTAATAATTCTTTAAATAAAATGTTTATTTGAATACTGAGAGATTAGAGATTTATAGATTTAAAATTTGAGAAATACGAAAAAAGATATGCTGTTATCGTGTTGTAATACTATTCATGACATTAGTTAGTTTTCCCTATCAATGGGCGTTATTCAATTTAAACACTTTTGAGGATAGAGTCTCTGTTGAGATCAAATTTATTAATATTAGTATTAATTGTAATATCTGCGCTTGTTTCAAAATTATTGAAAGGGTTCACCACTTTTTGGTTTCAATTTATATTGCAAAGTTCTAGATTCATTATCAATTTTTGGGACATAGATCAAAAACTACAATATTTTAGCATAAATATACATGAACTCTCAAAGAGGGATCATAATTAAAATTTTCAGTTAATAAAGAAAGAGATTATTTATAATTTTATTTACGAGAGTTAACTATTTACGAATATTAATTATCATAAATGGTTCAATTGTATCATAAACTTTCTTGGATATTTTTACTTATCATCCTCAGCTTCTCAACAGTTAAAGCACAAAATTGGACCTATGTACTACCACCATTATCTTCATCAATCGTTTTAAATCAAACTATCACTAATGGAACTTATTCGATTAATTATGCATCAATCGTTCCCACTTCATTAAACTGTCAGCAAGTTCAATTTTTGTTATATATGGTTGTTGGTAGTTGTGCTGATAGTGTCTTTACTTTGACTTTGCAGAATGTTGGTGGAAATTCGTTTGTGCATTATGCACTGGGTCACGGCTATGGTCAAAACAGTAAAGCTTTTAACTCATAAACTTTTGCAGCCCCAGTGACACCAACTCGATACATGAGCCTCAATATTGATAAAACTATGGCTAACGCTCATTTATAACTCTATGTTACCGCCTATTACTGAGAAGAAAAATGATCCCATAAACATATAAATAAGTCAATAAATGTTTGAAACTGCTTTTAAGGTTAATTTTTGTTAAATTTAAGAGATTTTTAGTTTATTATTTTTCTCTGATAAATTATCCTTTTGCTTTTTTTCTAACTTAATTAATTATTTAGTTTATTTTTTATTTTTATATCCCTTTCTTCGGTTTCTCATTGCATTGCTAGGTTAGGTTAAGGACTAGAGTAAATTATATTTTTTATCAAAGGAAATATGGAATTGGTCTGTTCTATATTTTTGTAGAGAAGAAAAGTATAATTTATTGCTTTGAAAGAGATCATTTTACTCCTTTAATATGGTTAGCATTAACTATTTGGTGTATTGCGTATTTGAATATATAATAAAATGGAGCGTAAGATTGAAATCAACGTCGATAACATCATCGAAAAACTACTCTCAGTCAGAAACTCGAAGGTTCCCAAGCAAGTCAACCTTCTTGAAGGTTAAATCAAAGGTCTCTGTCATAAGTGCAAAGAAATATTTATGCAGCAACCGATTTTCCTCGAATTGGAAGCCCCTTTAAAAATCTGTGGTAATACTTTCCTAACTCAGGAGACATTCACGGACAATACCCCGATCTTTTGCGTCTCTTTGATCATGGCAAATTTCCACCGTAGTCAAATTACCTTTTTCTCGGGGACTATGTTGACAGAGGAAAATTTTCCCTCGAAACAATCTGCCTATTGATGGCCTACAAAGTGAAGTATCCTAGAAATTTCTTTTTGCTGAGGGGTAATCACGAATGTTCCTCCATTAACAGAATATATGGTTTTTACGATGAATGTAAATTTGTTTTCACTCAGGCAAAAGGAGATACAATATAAAACTATGGAAATTGTTTATCGATTGCTTTAATTGCCTTCCTGTGGCTGCACTTATAGATGACCGCATCCTTTGCATGCATGGGGGACTTTCACCATAATTGGAGACTATTGAACAAATTAAAAAAATAGAAAAACCCACAGATGTCCCAGACACAGGTTATTTATGACATATTCAGGTTTACTCTGCGATTTATTATGGTCTGATCCCGATAAAGATACACAAGGATGGGGAGAAAATTAAAGAGGAGTATCTTTTACCTTTGGCCCTGATTATGTCCAAGCATTCTGTAAAAAACATGATCTAGATCTTGTGTGTCGAGCCCATCAAGTTGTAGAGTAGGGATATTAGTTTTTTGCAAAAAGACAGCTAATCACGATCTTCTCCGCCCCAAATTATTGCGGATAATTCAATAATTCTGGAGCATTAATGAGTGTGGATGAAAATTTGATTTGCTCTTTTCAGATTCTAAAACCTGCCGAGCAGAAAATAGCCCAAATGACAAATCCCCGTCCAAATACACCTCCCAGAGTAAAGTCATCAAAATATTGATATATAATTCAATTATCCTTGTTATTTTTAATTAGAGATGGCAATAATCAGGTGAAGCGATCAATTGGCTATCCTATCTCTGTTCATACGAAAATAATAAATTATTTGCAAGTGTATATCATTTTATTATCATCTATAACTTTTATGCACAATCATTCATAAAAAATATAGAGGAACGCTCTTACCATCAGAGGCTTTGTTATCAAGAGGAGCGGCTTAGAATATTTTTAGATATTTTTGCAGGTTTTAATCCAGTTACATGATGGCTGCTAAATTTCCACAACGATAGGTGTAATTAGGAGCTGACCATACAGTGATTAGCTTTTCATTAAACATGTATTTAAAGCCTTCCATTGCTAACTGATGAGCGCGAGCCACAAGAGTGAAGCCATTAGTATAGCAAAATTGTTCTACGGTATCACGACCAAAGAGATAACCTGCTCCTCGAGCTGAGACCGACCATCCTTCAATCATTTCAGGGTCAGACCACAGCAAATCGCACATAGCCCCTTCTTGAGGGACTTCTTTGAAACGATCAATTTTGTCAAGGTCACTTACTTCTTTGATGTTAGGTGATAAACCACCATGCACACAAAATATCTTCTAATCAACTACCGCTGTAATTGTGAGATAATCGAAGACATCTGTAAACGATCTCCAAACATTGAGGGACCCATACTTTCTAATGCACTCATCATAGAATCCATAAACTTGAGTAATTAGTCGGGATTAGTGATTGCCTCTGAGTAAAGTCACTCTATTTCTATAGCGTACTTTCAGGGCTAGGAGCATGAGGAAGGTTTATATGCTGTCTCTACCTCTGTCTACATAGTCCCCCATAAATATGTAGTTGGCATAGGGAGGATATCCGCCGATCTTGAATAACTCAAGTAAATCGTCAAGTTGGCCATGAATGTCTCCGCAAATAGTGACTGGAGATCTGACTTTGACAAGATTAGGTTAGCTCTGTAGAATATCCTTGGCCAATTCGCAAAGGCGTTGAATGCTAGTTTCCTGAATCTTCTCCCGTTTTTTTAGCTGTTCAATAATTTAATCAGCCAGTTTTTTGGTTGCCATTCACAAAATCTCAAATTTTATTAAATTATCTGGGATAAACAGTTGACAATTGATTTTATTTTCTTTGCTAACGATGTAATTGGAAAACAATATTTGAATCCAATTAATTTATTCCATGGATCACCAATTTTTTAGAAATCAAAAAATACTTTACTCAATTTGCCTTTGGAATTTTCATTCATAAGAAGAAAGAATCATATGAAGAGCATCTAAAATCAGGCAATCTACTTTTGTGAAACTAGATTGAATTTATTTTAAATTTAATATTGTTGAAAAATCTCTAAATTTAGATAATTGAATTTGGTTTATAGGAAAGCAAATTAAAATATTTAAAATTAAAATAGTTGAGCCATGCATTGATAATATGATTTTTAAAATTCAGTTTCGTTTATTTGTCTTGAGTTATCCCCAACAATTAACTAATTATATACTATTTGAACAGCAATAATTGTAATAAATAAATAGTATTTAATAATAAAGAATACGATGCTAAACAAAATGAATAATTCAAAGAAAATATCCTCAATCAACTCGAAATAACATATTTACTATCCTATCAAGGGTGAGAAAGAACAAATATTTTCCCTAAATTCCACCTGCAATGAAGAATTAAACCCCCTGACTGAAAAGGTGAGAAGAAGAGAAATAGACTCTCTCAAAAAAAACAATATATAATTTCGAGATAGGGAGAGCATGTACATTAACAAATTAATGATGCTTTAATAAGGCTTAGAGCAACAGCATCAAGATTTCATTAAACTACAAGAACTATACATTAAACTTCTTGGAAGCTACAAAGAAAAATAGATAGAAGTATCTGAGTGTATTCATTTGTTCATATAGTAGAAAGAAAATTTAAAGAAACAGAAAAATGTCGACAACCATCAAGGAAGCATTAATTTAATAAATTCATAATTAACGAATCATAAGGATAATACGAAAGTCTCCAAAAATAATTCAGTTATCGATAGAATTTTTGGAAAAGCAAATAAAATGAATGGAATTAAAAGTAGCAAGAATATATCCTGATGATATAATCTCTTGGCTCAAAACTTGCTAAAATCGATACAGACTTCCAAAAAATGATGTTGGAATTAAGTTGCTTCAAGAATAAAGAAAATCTGAGGAGTTCTAAAAAATCTTTCTCTGGATAAATGGTAGAGGAAATACAAAAAATAAAGTAATAAGCAACCATAGAAAAGTAAAGTCGATTAAAATTTTAATATGAAAATTAGTTTTTGAAGTGTAGAAATCAAGATTTGGAAGACTAAAGGAAAGAATTTTAAAATTTACTGACCTATAAACAACAGGAAATCAATAAATTAAGGAATAACAAAATACGCATACATCGTCAGTCATCTGAAAAAATGGGGCAACAATCACCATCTAAAACAGTATAATCACGAGTATCATTTAACTCTAGTGGAACCGACCTCAATTCACTTAGTCCTTACCAGAAAAACAAGTTATTTCAGTTATAAAACAGTCTTCAACCAGAAGAAAAAACACTGAATCACTATTTTTCATTTTCTCGATAACGTTTTAATTAAAGTGGTCTATAAGAATTGCCGAATTTGCCAGTTAATCTTTAGATCGATACATTAATAAACAGCCACAGTAATTGAAGTCAATCTTTTATCTGAATTAAATTATTAAATACTTCAATTAATTTTTATCTGTCAAATATAATAAAAAACATGAATGAGGATGATTATTTATTTGAATTCAAATTAATGCTGGCTGCAAGTTTATGATTAGACTGACTTTCATTTTGGGAAAACTTAAATATCAGTTCCAGTAAAATAACGGCTTTATCAATTATTTATCCTAACGAAAAATAAGTGATTTTATTTTCTTGAAATTCATAGTATAAAATTATCAACAATTGATGAGTAAAATTCTCACATTTACGGTCAAGGAAAAGGAGATCGGACAGCTCTTGAAGCTTTAGGAGCTTTTCCACTCTCATTTTATGACATAAGAGCTCCTCAATGAGATGGTTTCTCTCTATGTGAGATTAGGATAAAACATTAGTGAAAGGAAGCATCCAGTGAAAATGTATTTTATGGAAAAGATCAAATACGTTCTTTCTCGACCTTAAATTACTAAGATGCTTGAAAAAGAAAATACCCTCACGAAACAAAGCCAAAATGATAACTATCAAGAAACATTAAAGACATGTTAAAATGAAGATATGATGACAAAAAAACTTAAATAAGAAGCTATGGAGGAAATTCGGCACAACCATTTGCTCAATATCAATAAAGATCGGCAATATGAAAACACATTTCTTGGGTTATAGCTAAAAAACAAGGAGCGTAACATGAAGATTTAATTACAGATGAAGATCATGGAAGAAATTTAGCAAACCAGATAGAAATTGAGCAAAGATTTCCAAAAGGTTGATGAGATGCGTTAAAAGAAATAGGAATAAATTCAGAAAATATTTTGCAAGCAAGATGAGGCTTTGAACGAGAGATTGGCAAACAGAAAAAAAAGACGAAGAAGAAAATCAGATGACATAAAATAACAAGAAAGACTTGTTGAAGAGATTGTTGCTCCTCCCAAAGAGCAGTTGATTTTGGTGCAGAAAGAATTAAATAAAACTTATGAGAGATTCACCAGATTAACAATGAATAAAACCAAAAGAGGTACTCAAAATGGCAAGTATAAAGAAAACGAAGGCAGAGTTAAAATAAAATTAGAGGAGAAGATTATTGAAGAAGAAGAATTTGTGAACTCAGTGCATAAAAAGGAGGAAAAATCAACCGAAAATTAAAAGATTTCAAAAAAATAGGAAATAAAGAGTATTGATAAAGTAACAACTCTTCGAGATGAAAATGCTCCTTCCATAGAGGGTACTTCAATTGAATACAAAACTTTTGATCAAACAAAGGGAAGAGTAACAATGCGCATGAAACAATATGAAGAAATAGAAGATGACTAATTTTTACTGTAAATTTGAAAGCAAAATGATTTAATTAATGATATATAATAGCAAAAATAATTAGGTGAATTCATCCTGAGTGGAATACCAAGTAAATTTGATTATTCAAGGCTATTTATACATCAAACATGATACTTTTGTTTAGTTCTTTAAAAATATAATATCATTACTTAAGAATATTTTTAATTTTATGTTAGCGAATTTTTTACAAACGAATTTGATTTTACAAAACTTATTGTTGATGTAGCTCTTTCATTAATTTCCAAGGGATCTTTTTATCTTTCATTCCCAATTTACGGTTATTAGGATCTGCTTTTTAATCAGATTTATCTATTTTTTGACAAGCATTCATTTCTGCTCTTTTGTGTATTCTGTCTTGTCTTCTTTGTTCAATATCGTTTAAATCGATATTATCATTGATGTTGATTAAATTCGCTAAATTGAGCCAAATGTGATTATTGTCTATATGGCTGATTTTCTAGCTTTCATTTTTTTTCTTGATGTTTTATTTTCGGAACTATCTTTGTCGTTAAGACTCTTATTTTTTTGATAATTATTGTAACTTGTGAATTTGATTTCTCGAAGCATTCTGAAATATTTCTGCCTCTATTTAGTCTAATCGTTAAAATTCCTTTTTAAGAGTTTTGCTTTTTATTATTTGTTTCATTACAAATGGAATATATAAATGTTAATGATTATTAACAGGAAATGAATATCATAAACATATTTTTGAATTAAATTAGATAATAATTAAAATTATATATCCTCTAAATTTGATTTTGATCATTTCAGTTGTTAAATCAGCCATTTAACTCCCTCAATATATCCAACATTTTTAACCAAACTGCACATAAATATCTATAAAGGACGAATAGGCTAAGTCTCTCTATTTATTGCATCAATTCTTAAAAGATTCTGTAGTTCTATCTTTGAAAGAGCATTTATTTTATCAATTTTATTTCCTAAGATGGCAATAGGTTTCTTTTTCAATTCTTTATGATCTAATAGATAATGAAGTTATTTTATGGATTATTCCAGCCGTGATTAATTGGAAGCATCAATCATATAAATAATAGCATTAGCTTGTGCAATTTAATTAATTAAAGACTTACGAAGATAATCATAATAGCCTACGTCATGAACTTGATAAGTTGCTTGATTTATGATATTCTATGCTTCCTTGTTTTCGATTGCGTAATTAAAAGTTAGTTATTTTTATTGGTTTTAGCGTGATTTGTTAATAGCATTAATCCGAAACAAAAAGGTCTTTTTGCCTCCATCATCAATCCCTAGTACTGCTATTTTAGGAGTCTAAGATTTTATGCCAAGCAAAATTAAAGAAGAATTGAGGATTCCCATTGAAATATTTGTTTATAGATAATAAACTTTATAACACGTATAATATATGTATAGTATAGAAATGATGATCTTATCAAAATATAAAATATTTCTGAATGAGTCAATCACTTGACCCATTAATTTTATTGATTTTGGTGGGGTTGGGGTTGGGGTTGGGGTT